>TARA_B110000003_G_scaffold270167_1_pt1 | contig 11728 bp, 11 predicted proteins | sample TARA_B110000003 | Tara Oceans TARA_B110000003 (sample SAMEA4396424) | marine metagenome | biome: Westerlies Biome; feature: [SRF] surface water layer (ENVO:00010504); material: water (ENVO:00002006), including particulate matter (ENVO:01000060) such as... | depth 5 m
TCACCGGTTTAGCAAACCAGCGCATTCGACCACTCTGCCATCTCTCCTAAAGAGTAATTTAGTAAACTTCTATTGCAAAGAATGCAATGAGAATAAATTTCTAAAATACGAATATGTCTAATTTCTTGAACTCAAAATCTGCAAAGTTTTGACATTCTTCTTTGCCAATTCATCTCCACCTGCTGCTGCTTTCGTGAACCATTCAAGAGCTTTTTGTGAATCTTTGGGTACACCTTTACCCCGCAGATACATAATTCCCAAATAGCGAGCAGCTTCAGGATTTCCGATACTTGCGGATTGAGAAAATAATTGAAAGGCACGCTTTAAATCAAGATTAGAACCTCTTCCAAAATAATGTTGTTTGGCTAGAGATAAATCTTGTAAGCCTTCTTCTGATAATGATTTGGTTGGCGAAGGCTTTGGTGATAACACGGGATCTTTTGTTTTTATATTTTCATAAACAGAGGGAAGCCTATTAGCAACAGGGCTAAATGCTGGAGGTTCCGGTAACCCAATCGGTTCGGGAGGCAAGGGAGGTGGTTCTATCAGGGAGGGGCTGATCGGAGAAGGAACTGAATTATTAGGCCTTTGAACGACTGGTTGAGTGATGCCTTCTGATTGATTAATAAGGAGTTGTTCGTATTCAGCAATTTTTTCGGAGGCTTTTTCTGTTTCCTGAAGAAGTGCCAGATTGGCATAGCGCAAAGCAAGATCTATTTTCGCTGGACCGGTTAACCCGTAAGCATAAAAATGAGCGACAATTAATTGTGATGTGGTAAAACCACGATCAGCAGCTGCCTGAAAATGAACGAGAGCCATTTTGTAATCTTCGCCTACACCAATTCCTTTAAAGTAACAACGTCCAAGAAAATGATTAGCTGCGGGCAGTTGTTTTTCCGCAGCTTCCTTAAGTATAAAGACACCCCCTGCTAAATCTTTTCCGATTTCAATATTCTGGCCCTCAATTGCATTCGCGTGAAGTTTTAGTAATGCGTGTTGTACTGAAGCGGGTCCATAACCTAAATTTGAAGAATTAGCATAATGTTTAGCTGCAAACTGAAGATCAGAATTAATTTCAGGCTCAACTTCTTCTGCCGTAAAAATTTCCGCTAATACATAGGATGCCACCGGATCTCCGGTGCTTACGCTTTTAACTAAAGTACCATCGGGGTTCTTGAATACCTTCTTATAAAATTGTCCAACCTTTTCAGAATTCGGCCCAAGTGGAGAAAATCGATGAAGATACCCCATGGTAAACCAACCTAGCCAATGCTCGGTTTCCGTTGATAAATTAGCCCAATAACTAGCCTTATCAAAGGAAATGTTTAAACCTTTATCTCCGTGAATGTAACAAAGCGCCAAAAATGCTTGTGCATAGGAGTCACCGTCTTGAGCACTCGACTCTAGATCCTTTAAGTCAGCAGTTATCCATTTGGTTCCCTCATTTCCAAAAAGAGAAATCCACCCAAAAAGAAAAGTGCATATCAAAGAGGTTCTTCTTACTAGCATAGTGTGAATATTTTGTACTCTTAACTTTAGGAGAAGCAAGCATTCAATTTACGATAGTTTCAAATTGCTTGCGAGGGAAGGTTTAAAAGAGTTAAGATTAGATCTGTTAAATTAATTATCAACTCAACCAATGGACTACTCCGATCATTCGCCCTCTACCCTGCGTAATCCAGGAAAAGACACTATCAGGCAATTTGTTATTTATGCTGAAAATAAAGTTGGGTGGTTAAATGACTTCGTAAGTATGCTTAAATCTCAGGATATTCATGTGATGGCTATTTCAGTTTTAGACACCACAGATTCCGCAGTAATCAGGCTTGTTACGAACTATCCTAAGGAAACCGCACAACTTTTAAAATCCCGATCAATTAGTTTTACCGAAAGAAACATTATTGCTGTTGAAATTAAGGACGAAGACTCTCTCCATTTGATAACTCAGTCCCTACTTCATGCAGAGATTAATATTCATTATGTTTACCCTTTCCTTTACCAACCTAATAACAGACCGGTTTTAGCTTTAGCGATGGAGGATGAAGATATTGGAGAAGAAGCCCTTCATAGACATGGAATGAAAGTTTTATCCTTGGACGAATTTACACGTTAGAAAATTCCTTAATAAAGATGGTAAGGTTTTACCAAGGATACAAACCTTTCACTATCTAGGCTCCACTTTGCCAAAAACTTCTGAGTATTCACACTTCCTGCGTCTGTAACTAATGCATCCCACCAAGACTGCGAACCAACATGTTTATTAAAAAGCATGATTTCTGAATCACTTGCCTCACTAAATGGGCTGGGGGTTTGCCATAGAGCAGAAAGTTGCATCATAAAAAAAGGTAAATCTGTAGGACGCCATTTTTCCCAATCATTTATTACAATATAAACACCATCCTTTTTCTTACCATCAGATGATAGAAGTGTTTTTATTTTAAAAGCTAGGCCAGGAATATTTAATTGATCAAGGGCAGCCTTAAGTGCGTCTGCTGATTTACCCTCATAAGTAAGGAAGCGAAAAGGATGTTTTGTTCCAATCCCGTGTTTAAATTTTCCCATTTGTGCTCCTAGACCAGTCATAGGATATCCAGCTACTGCATCTAAGGTTGGTATATTTGGGGAGGTGGGATACCAGGACAGGCCAGTTTGAGGCCAAGTCATTTCACGAGTCCAACCCAGCATTGGCACGATGATCAATTTTCCTTTTTTTCGATTAGTATCTTCAGTATTTAAAACCCCAGATACTTTTTTAGACCACAATGCTAATTCACCTATTGTCAAACCATGAACAAAGGGAATCTGAAAGGCACCGACATAACTCATACACGCTTCATCCATCGGTGGTCCTGCTACTTTTATCCCGCCTAATGGGTTTGGTCTGTCTAATACAACCACTTCCACCCCAGCTTCAAAGCAAGCCTCCATTGCATATCGCATGCAACTTATATAAGTGTAACAACGAACACCAACATCTTGAAGGTCAATTACTAAACTATCAATCTTAGTTAGCATTTTACTAGTGGGTTTACGAAATTTTCCATAAAGAGAAAATACGGGTAAACCCGTTTTCTTATCTATTTTATCATCCACAGGCACGGACGCTTTTTCATCGCCGTATATTCCATGTTCCGGACCGAACAATGCCACAAGATTTACTTCATTTGATCTGACAAAAACATCCACTGTACTTTCTCCCATACCGTTTTTCCCGGCAGGATGAGTTAATAAACCGACTCGCTTACCGGTAAGTACCGCAAATTTACTTTTCTCTAAATAATCAATGCCTAATGTTATAGACGGTTCTTTCGCAGAGATTTTTTCGAAAGGTGAAAAAATAAGGAAAGAAATTGAAAATATCCAAACGAAATGTGGAATTGATTTTTTATTCATATAGTCGATGTTTAAATAATGTTTTATAATTTTGAATTAATTTGTGGACTCTGGAAAGACTTTGCCAGCATTTTGTAAAAAAATACTGAAACTACTCCAAAGAATACACCCAAAACAGATCCGCCAAGAAACATTGGGGGAAAAGTATCAAGTAATTCCAGAAGATCTTTAAATTTAAAACAAGCCCAGTCATAATCAGGGCTTAGAAGTGGGTTCTTCTTAACTTTATATCCTGCAAGGTCTAGAAGAATACGGCCAATCTTATAGTCAGCGAAGTAAATTGGGCCCATGGTGAATGGATTAGAAATCCATTGCAAGGCAACAATCAAAGGAAGATTGGCTCGGACAAGTAAGGCAAGAAAGAACACAATGAGCATTTGAAATCCAACCAAGGGAGAGAAAGAAACTACCATACCCCAAAACAGTGCGGGTTTAATGGCATCCCCTTTAAAAGACCAAAGATAAGATCTTTTATACGCTGTGGCAGAAAACCATTTAAGAACGGGATATTTATGAACATTAGAACGCCTTGGTAATGGGCGCATCCATCTTTTCAAACGCCTAATACGCTTAAAACGAAGCTCTTTTTCTTGGGGACATTCTGCTTGATTCATCAATAATTTGATAACTGTTTCAAAAGTTCATTCGAAAAAAATTCGGGTGCTCTTGTCAAATTTTCATTCAGGCTCAATTTAGCATTACCAAAAGATACAACTTCAATATTTGGAAACTTAATTTTGCATTCCTTGACCGCTTCGCTTTCAACCGAACCTGCAAGAAGAATGATATTTTTTCCATAGTTGGATGCCATACGGATAATTTCAAAGGGTCCTTTTCCATATAAAGATGTACGGTCAAACCGACCTTCTCCGGTCAAAATTAAATCCGATTCCTTAACCGCTTCTTCCAAATTAAACCATTTCGAAATTAATGAGAATCCAGAAACAAAACTCGTATTAAAAGCTAAACTAAGGCCATAACCAATACCACCCGCGGCTCCACTCCCCTCCTGTTCACGAAAACTTAATGGTTTTTGAAAGGCTGCAGCTAAGGACGCTGACATGTGTAACATCTCTTCTTCCATTTCCTGTTTACGATCAGGATAAAGACCTTTTTGTAGACCAAATTGATAGGTTGCCCCCCCCTCTCCAAGCAATTGATTACTAACATCACACGCAATACGAATAGGGGGAAGAGTAGACAAACTATTAGTGGATATCTCCTTTATATTAGACCAAGTTTCTGGACTGGGAAAAGAAACAGGGAGTCCATCCCCATCTATAAACTTAACTCCAAGCGAACTCAATGCGCCCACTCCCATGTCATTAGTTGAGCTTCCACCGATTCCCAATAAAATCAGACTAACTTCATATTTATCACAATGTTTAAGAAGTTGACCTACCCCAAAGGTGCTCGTAAGCCAAGGGTTTCTCTCTTCCTCCATAAGGTCTGCCAATCCTGCAATCGAAGACATTTCGATCACTGCTATATTACCCGGGCAAGGTAAATTAATAAATTCTTGCAGATCAGGGTCGACATCTGCACTGGAAATTATTCCAAGCTTTACCTCTTTTTCTCGTCCAAGGGAATCCTTTGCAAAAACAGAATGAAAGGAACCATCTTTGGCATTGGTTAATAAATCAGCAAAACCTTCCCCTCCATCTGTAAGTGGCATAGTTTGGACATGATCCAGAGAAGACCTAGAAGAAATAACATCTTTGGCAAGTGAACAAATTTCCCTTGCAGACAGGGAGCCCTTGCATTTATCAAAAGCAGCAAGGATACGCATCGTATTTACCTAGCGAATTTCATTATTGGTGGACTCGTCAACTAACTTAAAGTTTTCCACATGATAAGTTTCCGCAGCCTCAAAGTTCAACTTCAAACCATAGTTTCTCTCCATTCGATCGATCAATTTGGAATCCGGGCCGCGTAATCGTCGAAGTGTACTTGGATGAAGGAAAATTTTAATATTCGCTTCTGTATTCGCATTTTCTTCTCGTAACCTTCGAACCACACTGGTGATTTTTCTTTGGATTTCAATACTTACCGCCCGAGGGGATTTTACAATTCCTCTACCAGAACAATACGGGCAGGGTTCATAAATCCCACTAGAATTACTTTCATCGTGGCGTTGACGGGTGATTTGCATAATCCCCAATTGTGAAATGGGAAGGATATTATGTTTTGCCTTATCGTCCGCCATGGACGACTTCATTTTTTGGAAAACCTTTCTTTGGTCTCCCTTATTTTTCATGTCAATAAAGTCAATAATTACTAGACCGCCTAAATTACGAAGCCTCATTTGACGACATACCTCCACTGCAGCTTCAATATTAGCCTGTAGAATGAAATTTTTGCCATCTTTTCGATCGCCCTTATGACTTCCTGTATTCACATCAATCGATACAAGTGCTTCCGTTTCCTCCATTACGATTTCTCCTCCTGAAGGCAGAAGTACCCGGCGCATGAAAGTCTGCTCAATTTGACGCTCAACATTAAATCGTTCAAAAATTGGGATCTCCTCATCAAAGTGAGTAACTTTGGATTTGGACTTAGGAGAAATTCGCTGAATAGTCTCGATTAAACGATTGTAATCCTCTTTTCGATCAATTTGAACACGATCTATATCATCGGTTAAAAAGTCACGTGCAGTTAACCCGATTAAATCGGGCTCTTGGTAAAGAAAGCATGGACTATCCTGAGTCCTCATTTTTGCCTCTATCTCATCCCATTGTTGGAGCAATAAATGAAGATCACGATCGAAAAAGCGTTCAGGTTTATTTTGACCTGCCGTTCTTATAATAACCCCCATCCCCTCTCGTAAACTGAGATTTCCTATAATCCTTTTTAAGCGACTGCGCTCCGCTTTATCATCGATCTTTCTCGAAATTCCACATTGACCAGCATAAGGCATTAAAACTAAGAACCTACCTGCCAAAGAAAGATTCGTTGTGGTGCGTGGACCTTTACTCCCAATCTGCCCCTTAGTAATCTGAACCACAATTTCTGAACCAACGGGAAAGACCTTGGGGATTTCTTGAATCGACTTCGCCTCGATTCGATTATGTGGAGTTTTTCTTTTATTTTCACGGACTATTTCAATCGATGGATCATTATTCGCTCCTGGAAGCATATCCCAGTAATGTAAGAAAGCGTTTTTTTCCTGACCAATATTTACGAATGCCGCTTTTAAACCAGGTTCTAGATTTTGTACTTTGCCTTTAAATATTGCACCTACCATTCTTTCTTCGTCCAAACGTTCGACATCAAAAGCTTGTAATACACCATTTTCAATTAAGGCAACCCGGCGTTCAAGGGCTTCAGTATTAATAATTAACTCTTTGTAATCCTTGTTGGTTTCACGTCGAAAAAAAGCAAGAATTCTCTCACGAATTGGGCGTTTTTTTGCTCTCTCAATTGCCTCTTCTCTAAGCTTACCCTTATCAATTGATACGGGGGGAGGTTCGACGGGAGGAAGTGTCAGGTCATTTTTAGCAGACGGTGAACTTTTGTTCTCCGTTTTCCTTCGTGATCTTTTACGTTTTGAATAATGAGGTCTACGCTTGGTATTTCTGGCCATTTTTATGATGGATGGAAAACCCGGCTATCAACGCAAAAAAGTTTAAAATTGATGATATAATAAAAATTTTCATCAAAACTGCTTTCTATGGCGATAAACACTCTGAACCAACCCAAGCAAAATAAAACAGGAGATCAGGAATGATCCTCCGTAGCTAAGAAACGGCAACGGTAAACCAGTAATTGGAGTAATGCCGATAGTCATGCCTATGTTTATAAAAACATGAGTCATCAGCAAGACTGATATTCCAACAGCAAGCATGGCTCCAAAGCGATCAGACGCCTTGGAAGCTACCTTTATACAACCAAAGATAAGCAGAAAATACGCTCCTATGGCGATCATTCCTCCAACAAATCCAGATTCTTCCGCCAAAACCGCAAAAATAAAGTCATTGTGTGCGACAGCAGATGGTAGATATCCTAGTTTAGCTTGCATTCCATTGCCTAAACCCTTGCCAGTAGTTCCACCGGTGGCAACGGCAATGAGAGCTTGTATACGATTCCAATTCGCTCCAATTCCGTTTGGGTCCATGACTTCTGGTGCAAGAAAAGTGAGGATGCGTTTACGTTGATAGTCCTTGAGTGGTATGAGAGATGTATCCTCGTAGGCAACAATTGCCTCGGTAGGATTCGGGTTCTCGGATTTATATTGATAATAACGAAAAACGTCATAACCCAACACACCAATCATCACTACAAACAGAAGGGCTGTAGCAACAAAGAATCGAGAAGGTATGCGAGCGACGTACAAAAGAGAAAATGCTATTGGTGGAAATACTAATGTTGATCCTAAGTCAGGTTGCTTGAAAATCAAGAACATTGGACAGGCAAAACAAAGTCCCAATTTAGAAATGCCTTTTAAGGAATCACGTAAAGTCCCAATTTCGGATCGCGACAAGATGCTCGCCCCGAGTATTAGAGTGACAATTTTTGCAAATTCGGACGGTTGCAATTTGAAAAAAACTAAATCTATCCATCGCTGCGCTCCATATTTTTCAGGAAAAATAAAAACAACAAAAAGAGAAACGATCCCCACGGCATAGGTTATATGAGCAAAACGCATCCAAAAATGATAATCAATAAGTGACACAATAGTATAAACTGAAAGACCTATAACTACCCACAACAACTGCATTTCCCATTGATTTCCACCCGTATAAGCCTGAGCAGAACGAATAAAAAGAACGCTCATTGAACATAAGATCAACAAACTGATTGGTGAAAAAATATCCCACCTATTATCCTCCTCAAGAAAGCTGTCTTTTTTCTTTTTGGTTTTTAAAAATACACTTTTCGAGTCAAAATCCACTTTTTATTTAAAAGTTAAGCGTTCTCCAAGAGAAAATATCTGACCAATTCACTCCATTCTTCCTCTAAGCTTTCATTACGCTTCACCGGTCTTGAAGATCGATTGTACCAATAGGCCGCATTTCCTAAATCACCTTCCACTCGATGTAAATATGCATGAATCCAATCGCTATCCGCAGAACCTTCATTCTGGGCAAGATCATGGGCTTTATCCCAATCTCCTTTCTGAGACCACCATAGAGATTTCAGACAAGCGGATAGACTTGAATCAGGTTCATCATTAGACCTTATATTGGTCAGAAATTCATCAAAAATAGTCATGTTTCTTTGTTATTGAGATTATTATTACAAATCAAGGACATCCATTTTTTCGACACCAAAGTTTTAATTACACCTCAATTAATAAAAAATTTCAGAAAGAATATTCTATTAGGAATGGCTTACACGCCTCCAACGAGTTCCCAACGAAACGCTATACTGAAACTTTCTACGATGTTCACGAATCACAAAAGGTAATTCAACTTTTTTTTCCAATTCAAAAAAGGGGCTTAAATATTGAGCAAGTTTACTTTCGGAATCTCCCGAACCAATCCATTTATCTCTAGGAGTATACTCTTCCAACCAAGTAAAAGGAGTAGCCAAAATAAGTTGCCCACCCTTCTTAACTAAGTTCGGCAACTGATTAAAAAAAAGATTAGGGTCAGGCAGTCTACATATTAAATTAGCAGCATGAACGACATCGAAATCATACAAATGGGTTGGCAAATCACAGGCATCAGCAACAAAAAAAGTGGGGGAAGCTTTCATAGGGCATTCCACTTGTGCCATTGCTGATTTATACAAATCACCCTCCTCTAAATATTGATATGGTAATTCAAATCTTTCGGATAAACTTTGGGCAGCATCAATAAAAGATTGTGAAAGATCACAACCTTGAACTTCCTCACAATATGAGGTCAGTTCAAATGCGGAGCGACCAACCGAACACCCCACATCCAAAGCCCTTGGGTTCATGGAAGTTTTCAGAGAATGAGAATCTATAAGTTCATGAACCGTTCGGACAGGAAAATGTAAACCATTTTGAGGTCCATCAGACCACGGCATTACTTCGTCATCTTGCCCATAATGGAACAACAAATATTCTCCCAACAACTTTTCGGACTCGTATAAATTATCCATTTAAAACTAGGAATTTTTTGCTATTGTCTCAGCGATTTGACCAAACTGTTTTTTCAAACTGGGATATAAATTCTTATATATGGGGTAACATTGATTGTAAATTTCTTGTTCCGGACCCGGATTTACCGTTTCTGTTTTTTGAATAAAAGCATTACACGCCTCTTCCACTGTTGCAAAACCACCAACGCCTACTGCTGCAAGAATTGCTGCTCCATAAGCTGCACCTTCAAGTGCGTTTACCATTGCACACGGAGTTGCAAACACATCCGCTAGCATCTGTTTCCACAATCTGGATCGCGACCCACCGCCAGATAGTATAATTTCGCTTGGATTTACTCCCAATTTTCTCATCAAGGATAAAGAATCATTCAACCCGTAAGAAACGCCTTCCAATACGGCTCGGGTGTGATGTTGTTTTTGGTGGCGCAAGCTCATACCAATAAAACAAGCCCTAGCGTAGGGGTCTGGATGCGGAGTTCTCTCGCCCGAAAGATAAGGAAGGAAAAATAGCCCTTCTGAACCTGCTTTAACTTGTTCTGCTTGTTTAGTTAGAGTTTCATAAGCATTCACCCCACCCTCATTTTCAATTTTTTGTTCCTCTAACCCAAATTGATTTTTATACCATTGAAAGGATCCAGCAGCAGATAACATGACACCCATCAAATGCCATTTACCCGGAACGGCGTGACAAAATGAATGTAAATTACCATTTGGCTCTACACGATACTCATCACTTTGAGCAAACACCACACCACTCGTTCCCAGGGTTACTGAAACTTTACCTTCTTCCACAATCCCAGAACCGATAGCCTGTGCAGCACAATCCCCTCCTCCTGCCACAACCGGTGTTCCCGCAAGAAGACCAGTTAACTCGGCCGCCTCTACAGAAATTGTAGAAGTTGCTTCCGCAGATTCGGTAACCTCGGGCATCCAAGAAATAGGCCAGCCTAATAAATCAAAAATTTCCGAAGACCAAGATCTTTTACCAACATCAAGCAACGATGTCCCCGAAGCATCAGATACATCTGAAAAGAATTCTCCAGTAAGTTTGTACCTAATAAAATCTTTAGGTAAGACTATCTTGTCAATTAATGCAAAAAGTTCGGGTTCCTTTTTTTGAGTCCATAAAATCTTCGGGGCAGTAAATCCGGGAAGCACAGGATTCCCAGTTATTCTAAGTAGATTTTCCTGACCGACTTTTTGAGTAATCTCATCGCATTCTAGATGAGATCGCTGATCGTTCCACATGATACAAGGTCTCAGAACATTCCCACCTTTATTCAAAGCCACCATACCATGCATTTGTCCGGTTAGTCCAATTCCTGCGATTTTATTGGAATCAATTGATAGGATTAGCTCTTTAATTGCAGTTCGGGTCGCGTTCCACCAATCGATGGGATTCGCTTCAGCCCACAGAGGTTTTGGCGTTTGGAATGAATACTCCGGATTAGTGGTCTTTATTACCATTCCCTTCTCATTTATGAGCAAAGCTTTCACCGAAGATGTCCCGACATCAATTCCTATATAATACATTCCTCAAGCCAATAAAAATACCATGCGTTTGGCAATGCGAATGCATTCAACAGGAGCGGTTTTGAAGAAATCCTAGATGGGAATCAGCTTGACAGAAGTTCAATAATCTAAATTTTAGAGATGTTGAATCAATCAACATTTCACCTAATAAATACTAAACCAAACAAAAGGAAATTGACGTCATGAAAAACTTTCTGACCCTCTTAAGTGTCCTTTCGTTGGCCCTCTTCGCATCTTGCGGCGGTGGCGCAGGCGAAGCAGGAGAAGGAGAAGGAAATGCAACTGAAGCAGAATCCAATGCTTCCGAGTAATTCTCTCCTAATCTAAGGATTTATAAAAGACCATCTTAGGATGGTCTTTTTTTTGAGATGAAGGATATCTAATTACAGGGAAGAAATCTTATTTTCTCCTGGAAAACTCTTGGATATTTGTGAGGTTACTTCTTTTGTTGCAGCTCATTCAGTGCCCCGTCGGATAAAACTCAGTTCACTTGCCCATTCGCATCAATTTCTTTTTCCATCATCCTTATTTCATCCATATCGACAAATTTACTCTTGCCACCGGTCATCGCTGCAATTTCTTCCAATGGTAATTTAGCCCCTGCAGGAGCCCCGTATCCGATAGTGTAGATTTTGGTCTTTCCTTTTTTCTGCTTAATCAAATCAATTCCCTGAAAGTTCTTATTAGAATTTCCATCGGTCATAAAATAAATGACATCCGGTTTGGGATTCAT
>TARA_B110000003_G_scaffold33296_1_pt1 | contig 11720 bp, 10 predicted proteins | sample TARA_B110000003 | Tara Oceans TARA_B110000003 (sample SAMEA4396424) | marine metagenome | biome: Westerlies Biome; feature: [SRF] surface water layer (ENVO:00010504); material: water (ENVO:00002006), including particulate matter (ENVO:01000060) such as... | depth 5 m
CCCTCAGATGCTGGATATTTTGGTGATTTATTAGCCACATCCGCCATGGCACGCGGATGCAAAGGCCTCATAATCGACGCCGGGTGTAGAGATATTGCGGATCTAAGAAAGATGGATTTCCCCGTCTGGTGTAAAGCCCGTCATGCGCAAGGCACAGTTAAAGAAGTGATAGGGTCAGTAAATATTCCTATAGAATGTGCTGGGGCAAAAGTAGACGCTGGTGACGTAATCGTAGCCGATGATGATGGTGTTTGTGTTGTTAAACATTCTGAAGCGAAAAACGTCCTTAACCTTTCCAGGGAACGTGAAGCGTTAGAAATAGAAAAACGTAAGAGATTGGCGAGTGGCGAACTAGGTCTTGATATCTATAAAATGCGTGAAAAGTTAAAAAAACATGGTTTAAAATATGTCTAATGGCATTTCTGCTATGTGGATGCGGGGAGGAACGTCAAAAGGTCTCTACTTTTTGAAAGATGATATACCTTCTAATAAAACAGAAAGAGATAAGTTTCTATTATCTGTCTTCGGCTCACCTGATAAATTACAAATAAATGGCGTTGGAGGGGGAAGCCCTCTAACATCAAAAGTTGCAATCGTCTCAAAATCAAAAAAACCAAATGTTGATGTTGACTATCTATTTCTTCAAATTTCCGTCGACGAAGCACTGGTTTCGAATACGCAAAACTGTGGCAATATATTAGCGGGAGTAGGGCCATTTTCAATAGAACGCGGCCTGGTAAAACCAAGCGAAGGACAAGATGAAACAAAAGTTAAAATTTTTATGGAAAATACTCGTCAAATTGCTATCGCAACGGTTCAAACGAAAAATTCTGGTGTAGTCTATAATGGTAATACTCAGATAGATGGGGTGCCAAGTCCTAGCTCCCCTATCCCTCTAGAGTTCTTAAATATAGCAGGCTCTTTGTGTGGTAGCTTACTACCAACAGGTAATCGAATAGATACTGTAAATGGTTTAGATGTGACTATGATTGACAATGGAATGCCATGTGTAATCATTAAAGCATCAGATCTAAAAATAACTGGACATGAAGATACTGAAATTCTCGAAAAAAACTCAGAACTACGTAAAACTTTAGAAGATTTACGTATATCTTGTGGTCACATAATGAACTTAGGGGATGTAACTAAAAAAACTGTTCCAAAAATGACCATAATAAGTAAATCAAAAGCTGGAGGCATAATAAATACGAGAACTTTTATACCACACCGATGCCATTCATCTATCGGGGTATTTGGTGCAGTTAGCGTTGCGACAGCTTGCCTACTAGACCGAACCATTACAGCTGAAATCTCTTCAGTACCAAACGGAGACACAAAAATTTGTTCAGTTGAACATCCTTCTGGGCAAACTCAAATAGTCATTGATTTCAAAGACAAAAAAATAAGCTCTGCTGCTATTCTAAGAACAGCGCGCAAACTCTTTGATGGTATTGTTTTTAGTGATCTAAATTAAAAGGAAAATTATTATGGACCCAAATTGGCTACCCTTTCACCCAAACCCATCAAAACCAAAAATAAAGTTACCTAAAGGTGCTATTGATGCTCACTGTCATGTTTTTGGTCCAGCAAATAAATTTCCTTTCGCTCCAGAACGTAAATACACACCATGCGATGCCTCTAAAGAACAACTTTTTGAACTACGCGACTTCCTCGGTTTTCAAAAAAATGTAATTGTTCAAGCATCCTGCCACGGCACTAATAATGATGCCTTAGAAGATGCATTATTATCATCAAATGATTTAGCGAGAGGCGTTGCCGTTGTTTCACAGGATATTAGAGATGCAGATCTAAATCGTTTGAATAAAGCAGGTGTCCGGGCAGTTAGATTTAACTTTGTGAAACGTTTAGTTGATAATACGCCAAGAGAGGTATTTCAAAATATAGCAAAAAAAATTGCTGATTTGGGATGGCACATCGTTGTATATCTCGAAGCGCAAGACTTAGAAGAATTAATACCTTTCCTAAAATCCTTACCAACTGATATTGTATTCGATCACATGGCCCGCCCTGATGTATCAAAAGGCCTAGACAGTAAAGAATTTAATCTATTTCAAAAGTTAATGGAAAATAACAAATTTTGGTGCAAAACAAGTTGTCCCGAACGACTATCAAACGCTGGACCAGAACAGAATTATTCAGATATTTTACCTTTCATGACATTACTTGTTAAAAACTACCCTGATCGGGTTTTATGGGGAACAGATTGGCCTCACCCTAATATGAAGTCACATATGCCTGATGATGGGCAACTCGTAAATATTCTAGAAGAAATAGCACCAGCAGAAGAACTGAAAGAAAAATTATTGGTTGATAACCCTGAGCGTTTGTATTGGGATCACTAATTGCTGTGGAGAAAGTGCATAACATCTCCATCCTGAACAATGTAACTTTTTCCTTCTGCTCTTAATTTTCCAGCATCCCTTGCTGCACTTTCGCCTCCTAAGTCTATATAATCCTCAAAAGCAATCGTCTCTGCACGAATAAAACCTTTTTCAAAATCTCCATGTATTACACCTGCTGCTTGAGGAGCTGACACACCTTTTTGGACTGTCCAGGCTCGTGTTTCTTTAGGTCCGCAAGTAAAATATGTTTGAAGATCTAATAGATTATAACCAGCCTCGATTAACCTATTCAAACCGGGCTGGTTCAAACCCATTTCATCCAAAAATAGTTTAGCCTCCTCAGTATCTAGCTGACTAATTTCTTCTTCGATTGCAGCTGAAATCACAACACACGCCGCTCCATGCGCGCTGGCCATGCCTTCGACTTCCTCAGAATAAGAATTTCCACTCGCCGCATTTTCTTCGTCAACGTTGCAAACATACAAAACTGGCTTAGCTGTCAAAAGTTGCAACATGTTCCAAGCGCGTAAATCATCTTCTACAATATCTAAAGTCCTTGCAGGTTGGCCATTTCCCAAGACATCCAAAGCTAATTTGAGTAATCTGTCCTGCTCAATAGCCTCCTTGTCACCACCTCTTATCTTTCGGCTTAAATTTTGTAGTCGTTTTTCAATACTTTCAATATCAGCAAGCATCAATTCTGTTTCGATTGTTTCAGCATCTGCTACTGGATCTACTTTTCCTTCAACATGAGTTACATCACCATTATCAAAACAACGCAAAACATGAGCAATAGCGTCGGTCTCTCTTATATTTGCCAAGAATTGATTACCTAAACCCTCACCCTTTGATGCACCCTTAACTAAACCCGCTATATCCACAAAAGTCATTCTTGCTGGCAATCTCTTAGCTGATTTAGCCAAATCAGCCAACTTATCCAATCTACTATCTGGAACTGAAACTTCTCCGATATTGGGTTCAATCGTACAGAAAGGAAAATTTGCTGCTTGTGCAGCTGCGGTTCTAGTCAAAGCGTTAAATAAGGTAGACTTTCCAACATTTGGCAAACCCACTATCCCAGTTTTAAAACCCATTCTTAAAATTCCAATAATAATTATTGAATGGCATGTAGTTCAGGGAACTGGTTACGGTCAATAGCAAGTTCGCGTAAACAGAAAATTAATAATGATCTACACGTTGCATTTTGCTAATTATTTCTTAAACAGAGAGAAGAAATATAAAGGAAAAATTAATGGGCCGTATTGATATAACCTTCGAGGCACTAAAATTACAAAAGAAGAAGGCTTTTATTTCCTACATCATGGCTGGTGATACCAATTACGAAAAATCATTCGAAATTCTAAAAGGTCTTCCCGAAGCAGGTGTGGATATAATAGAACTTGGATTACCATTCACCGATCCTATGGCTGACGGACCGACTATCCAACTAGCAGGGCAAAGAGCGTTAGAACAAGGAATGACGGTCAAAAAAACTTTAGAAATGGTTAAATTATTTCGGATTGAAAATAATCATACACCAATCGTTTTGATGGGGTATTATAATCCGATCTATAGTTATGGTGTTAATAATTTCTTAAAGGATGCAAAGAACGCTGGTGTAGATGGGTTAATTGTTGTGGACTTACCCCCTGAAGAAGACGAGGAATTATGTATTCCTGCATCAAATTTTGATATAAATTTCATTCGTTTAGCCACCCCAACAACAGATTCAAAGCGACTACCTAAAGTATTATCAAATACGTCAGGGTTTGTTTATTATGTATCAATTACAGGTATCACAGGCGCTGCTTCAGCAAAATCTGGAAACGTTGGACCCGAAGTACAAAACATTAAAAAATCAACCCACTTACCAATAGTTGTTGGCTTTGGCGTCACAACACCTGACGCTGCGTTTGAAATTGCGAGTGTTGCCGATGGTGTCGTAGTGGGCTCCGCAATCGTTGATATGATTGGAAAACAAAAATCTGTTGAAGAAATTTTGGATTTTGTAAAATCATTGACAGATGGAGCGCATAAAGCATAACTTTTTATATAACTTGGGAATTAGTTTAGGGAAATTTTTGATCTCTAGCACATAAAGAATTCAAAATAATAATAATATTAAAAAGAAGTTACTTATGCGAAAAATCACAACTATAGAGGATCTGCGCGCTCAATATAGAGCCAAAGTTCCTAAAATGTTTTACGATTATACCGAAAGCGGTTCTTGGACACAACAAACCCTTAAGGAAAATTCCTCAGACTTTAGTCTTTTAAAATTACGTCAAAAAGTTGCAGTCGACATGTCAAATAGATCGACAAAATCTACAATGATCGGACAAGAAGTAGCTATGCCCGTTGCATTGGCGCCGGTAGGCTTGACAGGTATGCAATCAGCGGATGGTGAAATTAAAGCAGCTAAAGCTGCAGAAAAATTTGGAATTCCCTATACACTTTCAACGATGTCGATCTGCTCTATTGAGGATGTAGCCGATAATACGGACTCACCATTTTGGTTTCAGTTATACGTGATGAAAGATGAAGATTTTCTTACCGCAATAATAGAGAGGGCCCGAAATGCAAATTGTTCGGCTCTAGTGTTGACTTTAGATCTTCAGCTACTTGGACAAAGGCATCTTGACATTAAAAATGGTCTTTCAGTACCTTTAAGAATTAGTTTAAAAAATTGGTTTGATACTGCTACCAAACCCATTTGGTGCTCGCAAATGCTTCGAACCAAAAGAAAATCATTTGGAAATATTGTTGGCCATGTGAAGGGTGTCACAAATGTGAGTTCGTTGATGGAATGGACAGCCAATCAATTTGATCTCACGCTTGATTGGACAGCGGTAGAAAAAATAAAAAAAATGTGGGGAGGCAAGCTAATTTTGAAGGGTATTTTGGATGTTGATGACGCCAAAAGAGCGGAGCAATGTGGTGTGGATGCAATAATAGTGTCAAATCATGGGGGTAGACAGCTTGATGGAGCCAGTAGCAGTATTCGCATTCTACCAGATATTTTAGAAGCAGTAAGTTCCGATTTGGAAGTACACATGGATGGGGGAATAAGATCCGGACAAGACGTATTAAAGACAATAGCTATGGGCGCAAAAGGAACTTACATTGGAAGATCCTACATCTACGGTTTAGGCGCTGCTGGAGAAGTTGGCGTAAGCAAAGCATTAGAAATCATTCATAAAGAATTAGATATGACAATGGCTCTGTGTGGTCATAGGGATATACAAGAATTATCGAGAGAAAATTTACTCATTCCTAAAGATTTTAAATTATCTGAAACATTGCTCTGATAATATAGTTTTATATCTTGGGTTGCTTTTCTCGCAGCCTGATAACTACATCAACTTTAGAAATCTCAGCTCCCTCTGGCGCCTCTGGTATCCCCGTCATCTGCAATTTATCATTGGGAGCATCGGTTAATAGGCCTTTATCCTCCCAATAAAAATGGGGATGGTCATCAACTCTCGTACAGAAATAAGACTTATGAGGATCCACAACAACTTCAGTTAATAACCCTGCATCGCGAAAAGTATTGAGGGTATTATAAATAGTCGCTAATGATATTGCTTCTCCGTTTTGATTGACGGAAGAAAAAAGACTTTCGGCTGTCACATGTCTATCATTTCCATCACCTATCAAGGCCTCGGCCACTGCCAACCTCTGTCTTGTAGGTCTCAAATCGGATTTTTTTAACCAATTTATAGAGTTATTTGAACTAGAATTATGCATTTCTCGACTCAACTTTTAGATGCCTAAGTACAATATGCAATCAAATGACCAAAAATTCAAATATTTTTACACTTAACGCACTCTTGCTTCACACCAAGCCGCAGTGTTAGGAGGTAAACAATTTTAGAAAATCACTTAGGAGTACTTTGAAAATGGTAAAATTTCCAAATCAATTTGACAAGGAAGGCCTTTTGAAATGTGCTCGTGGTGAGTTGTTTGGTCCTGGAAACCCCCAATTACCAGAACCACCAATGTTGATGATGGATCGTATTACGGAGATTTCTGATAATTTAGGTAAATCAGGTAAGGGCCACGTTGTGGCTGAGCTAGATATAACTCCTGATCTCTGGTTTTTTAAATGTCATTTTCCGGGTGATCCAGTGATGCCAGGCTGCCTGGGTTTGGACGCCCTATGGCAGCTAACGGGGTTTAATCTTGGCTGGAGAGGAATGGAAGGCAAAGGTAGAGCTTTGGGCGTAGGGGAAGTAAAATTTACAGGTATGGTAACACCGACTACAACTTTGCTGACATATGTAGTAGAGTTTACGCGAGTCATTGATCGAAAGTTAAAATTAGGTATGGCCAATGGCGAAATGTTAGCAGACGGCCAGACTATCTATACAACGACTGACATGAAGGTCGGTCTTTTTAAGGAATAAGAGGCTTTTAATGCGAAGAGTAGTTGTAACAGGTATTGGCATTATTTCATCGATTGGCAACAATCCAGGTGAAGTTTTAACATCCCTAAAAAATGGTCAATCTGGTATTGTCTCTGCACCAGACTACGTGGAACACGGCTTTAGAAGTCAGATCCATGGGGTACCTAACATTGTTTTGGAAGACCACATTGATAAGAGACAAATGCGGTTCATGGGACCAGGTGCGGCTTTCAATTATTTATCCATGGAACAAGCTATTCAAGATAGTGGTTTAGAGGAAAAAGAAGTTTCCAATGAGCGTACAGGATTGATCGTAGGGTCTGGCGGGCCCTCAACTTCTAATTTTTTCAAAGCTCACAATATAGTTATTGAAAAAGGATCACCAAAAAGAATGGGGCCTTTTATGGTAACTAGATGTATGTCTTCAACCAACTCCGCATGCCTCGCAACCCCTTTTAAAATTAAAGGCTTAAACTATTCGATAACATCTGCATGCTCGACATCTGCACATTGCATCGGGAATGGAGTTGAACAAATTCAAATGGGCAAACAAGATATTATATTTGCTGGTGGCGGAGAAGAATTAGATTGGTCTTTATCTTGCTTGTTTGACGCAATGGGAGCTATGAGTTCCAAATACAATGACACTCCAGAAAGGGCTTCGAGAGCTTTTGATGCTAATCGTGATGGGTTTGTTATAGCCGGAGGTGGTGGGGTTGTAGTTCTTGAAGAACTAGAACACGCGCTAGCACGCGGGGCAAAAATTTACGCTGAAATTACAGGTTATGGCGCAACATCAGATGGGCACGATATGGTTGCACCTTCGGGCGAAGGTGGTGAGCGCTCTATGCGACTAGCAATTAATACAATTGGTGAAAGAAAAGTCGACTATATAAACGCTCATGGCACATCAACACCAGCAGGAGATGTAACAGAAATCGAAGCTATAAGACGAATATTTGGTGAAGGCTCAACTCCACCAGTTAGCTCAACCAAATCTTTAACTGGACATAGTTTAGGAGCAACGGGAGTACAGGAGGCCATATATTCAATTTTAATGATGGAAAACAACTTCATTACTGCATCTGCTAATGTAGAAACTTTAGATCCAGCCTTAAATGATGGTGAAATAGTAACAGAAATACTTAACGAAAGAAATTTGGATACAATACTTTCAAACAGTTTTGGATTTGGAGGTACAAACGCAACCATCGCGATGAGTAGGTATAATGGATAAATTATTAAGTGGTAAACGCGGTTTAATTATGGGTGTTGCTAACGAAAAATCGATAGCATGGGGTATCGCTCGTGAAATGAACAAAAATGGGGCTGAACTTGCTTTCACATATCAAGGTGAAAACTTTGGTAAGCGTCTAAAGCCACTCGCCGAAAGCATTGGCTCTAAATTACTTATCGATGCTGACGTTCAAGATGATAAGTCATTAGAAAATGCTTTCTCCACAATAGGGTCCGAATGGGGAACATTAGATTTTCTTGTTCATGCTATCGCTTTTTCAGACAAAGCCGAATTAACTGGTAGGTTCTCTAATACTTCTAGAGAAAATTTTAAAAACTCTTTGGATATTAGTTGCTACTCTTTAATAGAAGTTGCAAGACGCGCGATGCCTCTTATGCCTGATGGTGGAACCATTCTGACGCTCACTTACGGCGGATCAACAAGGGTAACACCTTATTATAATGTAATGGGTGTTGCAAAAGCTGCTTTAGAAAGCACTGTCCTGTATCTAGCAAATGATCTTGGTCCTCAAAAAATTAGAGTGAATGCTATAAGCCCTGGACCAATGAGAACACTGGCGGGCGCTGCGATTGGTGGTGCGCGAAAAACTTTTAGAACTACAGAGCAAAACGCTCCATTAAGATCAAATGCATCATTAGAATCTGTTGGAGGCACAGCAGTTTATCTATCATCGGATTATGGAAGCGACACAACTGGCGAGATCATCAGAGTTGATGGTGGCTACCATGTGCTTGGTATGGCACAGCCTGAAAATCTTTAAATTTTTTAAAAAAATTCAGTTTTTACTGAAGAAACTACATCACTTTTCTTTGCAACGAAGTTTAATAACATATCTGCCTTGGGAAGTTCACATTCAAAAAAATAACGCATTGTGGCTATTTTTCCATTCAAAAATGGCTGACCGTAATGATCTTCATCCTTTTGAGATAACGCAACAATAGCCATATCAAGCCAAATCCAACCAACAACAATATGACCAAAGCCAGTTAAAAAAGCACTAGAGTTTGCTAATGTGTTACTATCTTTGCTATTGATTAATATCTCACATACTCTTTCCAAGTTTTCTATCACCTCTAGCAGGTAGTTTGCGTCACTCTTTAAACTAGTTCGGATAGCTTGATCACATGTTTTAACGACTCGCTTGGTAAAAATTTTCAAACTCTCACCAGAATCTCCAATAATTTTTCGTCCCAGCAAATCGAGCGATTGAATACCAGAGGTCCCCTCATGGATAGGATTCAATCTGTTATCGCGATACAATTGTTCAACATCAAAATCTCTTGTGTAACCATAACCGCCATGAACTTGAATTGCTAAATCATTTGCTAACAAGCCAAATTCAGCAGGAAAGGTCTTGGCAACCGGAGTTAATAAACTCAAAAGTTTTTGAGAATCAATATTATCCACTTCATCAACTAACTTTGAGCAATATAAACATAAAGCCAATGAGCCCTCTGCGTATGATTTAGAAGCTAACAACATTCTCTTAACATCCGAATGTTCTATTATGGGAATTACCTTATCATCTCTTTTATAAATATCTCGGCCTTGAAGACGTTCTTTAGCATAGTTAACAGCTAACTTATGGCCTCTGTAGGCCACAGCCGCTCCACCAAAACCGACCCCAATTCTAGCTTCGTTCATCATCATAAACATTTGTCTTAAACCATGTCCCAACTCGCCTACCAACCAACCCTGTGCACCTTCTCCTTCTCCAAAATTCAACAAACAATTTGAAATTCCGCGATTGCCCATCTTGTGATTCAGACCAGCGACAGTAATATCATTTTTCCTTCCGTCCCTTAGGAATTTAGGAACAATAAATAAAGAAATTCCTGCAGTACCCGCAGTTAAGATACCATCCTCGTTGGGAGCTTTTGCGAGGACTAGATGAATAATGTTTTCTGAGATGTCTTGATCGCCTCCAGAAATCCACATCTTATTACCCTTTAACCTATAACGATCACCTAGCTCATCCTTTTCTTCAAATGTAGCTTTCGTTTTTATATCCCCTAAACCTGATCCAGCTTGAGGTTCAGAAAGACACATCGTTCCAAACCATTTCCCATTTATTTGTGGTAGTGCGAATTGTTTAATTTGCTCCTCGCTTCCAAATTTAGAAATTAACCTGGCATTTGCTACAGTTAGTAATGAATATCCAATCGTGGAGCCATTTGCCGTAGCCAAAATTGTGTAGGCAGCATTTGCAATCGTGTTAGGAAATCCCATCCCACCAAGTGACTCTGAAAAGCCAGCTGAGAACATACCTAATTCAGTATATCGTTTCAGTGCCTGAGCTATTTCTTTTAGAACTCTAACTTGGCCATCTTCAAGATAAGGTTCAATCTGATCTGATTTTTTAAAGTGAGGTAAAAAATGATCTCTTGCCAATTTATGGGATAGATCAAAAAAAGCATCAATGGTCTCTCTATCAATTTCTGAATTATTCTTTATTAAAAAATCTTCGATGTTTAACCAATCATATAACAGAAAATTTAGATCCTCTTGTTCTATTAATCCATTTTTCATAGACCTGCTCCGCCTTCCAACATATTCAATTATTGATATCTCTTGAGTTCTCAATAGACATATGTTGAAAATAATAAAAAGGAAACTATTTCGGAAGTGTCTTTGCGAGAGAAGTTTACATTTTTGGTGTCAAAGAGGACTCATTATGGATGATCTAAGAAAATCAATAGTAGGTAAAAAAACACTTAAATGGGATGGTAAAGATCCAGACTTATCTCTAACTCTTCCATCCCGCTATTTCTTTGACGAAGAAATCTTTAGAAGGGAAATCGATACTATAATTTACCCTTCATGGCATTTTGTTTGCCATAAATCTGAAATCTCAAATGTTGGAGATTTCGTTAAATTTGATATTTTGAAAGAAAGTGTTTTAGTAATTCGGGCTGAAGATGGGAACGTAAATGCTATGCACAACGTGTGCAAACATAGGGGCACCCAATTAATTCAAGAACGCCGAGGCAATATAAAAAATATGATAACGTGCCCATATCATGCCTGGAGCTATCACCTTAATGGAAATTTGCGCCATGCTCCACGTTGCGAAACTATGAAGGGATTTTCAAAAGATGACTGGGGTTTAAGTAAGGTCCGTGTAGAAGAGTTCGCCGGGTTCTATTTTATTAATTTTGATACCAACGCCTCGTCTTTGGTAGATGACATCCCTGGAGCATATGAGGCAATGTCCCCATATTTTCCCGATCTCGGCGAAATAACCTTTATTGAAGAGGTGGATATGATGGTGGATGCAAATTGGAAGGTAATAGTAGATAATGCTATCGAAGGATATCATTTCAAACTATCTGGACCCCACCATAAAGATCTAGCCGCTTTAATTGATTTTGACAAATATGAACTCAACGCTCATGGAAAATGGTGGGATTTTAAAGGACCACCCGTTCCAACAAAAACAGCTTTTGGAGAAATAGTTGAGGGCCAAACTTATCAAACTGATTGGTTTTACAATATTCAATTATGGCCCATGACGACAATTTATGCGTTCCCGTACGCTGATGCGATTGGTACTTTTAACGAAATTCCAATTGGGGCTGAAAAGACACTCTTAAGATTTGGTCATTATATACCAAAGAATCGCCCTCAAAATAAATTAAGTAAAGCAGCCATAAATTGGTTTAACGAAAAATTGGGCCCCGAAGATATAGATTT
>TARA_B110000003_G_scaffold92177_1_pt1 | contig 11717 bp, 5 predicted proteins | sample TARA_B110000003 | Tara Oceans TARA_B110000003 (sample SAMEA4396424) | marine metagenome | biome: Westerlies Biome; feature: [SRF] surface water layer (ENVO:00010504); material: water (ENVO:00002006), including particulate matter (ENVO:01000060) such as... | depth 5 m
TCACCAACAAGCCCTCTTTGTACGCCATCAGGTTTGATCATAATGTATGTTGTTTGCATATTCATAATTCGGCCGAACTGACATCCCTATTTTAATAGTCGTAACAACAAAATAATAAATATGAGTCATATTTAACTGGTTTTTCCGAGTGATTAAAATACTTGGCTTGATTGGATAATATATGAGTAACTCTAGATTTTCTTCTTCTCAAGATATGGAAGCCTGTAAAAATTATTGTGATAGAATTTTTTATGATAAGAAAGCCCAATCAACAATTGATTACCTTAGTCTAAAAATTGGTCTTGAACCTAATTCAACACCAGAAGAATGTCTCGAATTTTGGGATAGTTTCTTGAGTGTTATTGCAAGTACTTATCAATCGAAAACAATCGAAGACTTGAGACCCGATTATCCATGGGGGTGTTGGCAATTAATGGATACAGAGGAAAAATCACATTTACCTACTTTATGGGATGGTTCAGTTAGCAGACACGATGACGGAGCTTACCAGATTCATACATATGATTTGCCACTCACACCCTCCGATCCACCAGAATCTAATTTGGGAGATAATTTTGATGAAGATGGAAAAATTGTTTGGGAATTATTGATTGCTAAACAACAAGGCAGGGACGTACTTGTTGGTGCAGTGACTGTGGGGGAGATGGACGCAGTTTGCAAGGTTCCACATTTACCTAATTTTGCTTATACTAATCAAGGTTCGATGTCATTAGCCCATTGGTCTATGAATCCAAAAAAAGGGTTAAGTAAATGGCAAAGAAGACCTGATCCCAAAAGAATTAAATCGATTTCAAATTTTATGGATTCTTCAGATGATAATCTAATCATAAATTCAATAATGTTGTATATACCTAAGAAGGCTAAAGGTGTAGAAATTCAGAAGCATGATAGATTTGCTAAGATAATAATTGATCCTAAGAAATTTCTTGCACCTAAACAAAATAAATTAACAGATGTAACAATTAAAAAATCTGAAGAGGATAAAATAATATACACAGATCATAGGCCAATCTGGATTGTTGATGGCCAGCATAGAACTAGAGGAATGGCGTTAAGTCATCGTGGTGCGCGTTTGGATGTACCAGTAATAGTTACTCATGGTGGAGGAGAAGATACTATTGAACTTGAGGAAGTTGCCAAAATATTTACTGAGATAAACACACTTGCAAATCCACTTGATAATAAACAACAACATTACCTATCGCACAAATTCTCAATTGTCTCTTCTGACAAAGATAAAACCTATGGTCCACCTTCTAAAGGATTGAATGACAAAGATACTCAAAATAGACTTGCAAATATTCGTATGTATAAACTGGCATCTATGTTAACTATGGAAAAAGGAGGGCCATTTGAGAATGGAGTACAATTGGTTAAAGGCCAAGGTTCTGCGATCCTGTCAAGAATAACTATCGAAGAATTTACAAAGCAAATGCGTCCTCTGTTTATTAACGGATTTTATTCAGATCCGAATTTAACAATCGATGAGATTTATGATGATTTTTCTGCTTACTTATCTGCATGGTCAAATACCGCCAATCATCACAAATGGACATATCAACCAAACAAAGAAAGATGGGCTCCCAACCGATCTAATTCCTCGGAATTGGAAAGTAGCCAAGCAATTGTTTGGATTATTTTCAAACCATTCACATTTATTAGAAATGTCGCATTAAAGAGAGGAATGCCATTTAATGAAGATACTTATACGAAAATTTTAGCCCCAATTAGAGGAATTGATTGGTATAGTAGGGAGTTATCAAGCCGATTTTACAAACAGTATAGGCCCGCATCTGAATATATGTCAATTTGGATTAAGCAAGCAATTATCAATGAAAGCATAAGAACTCCAGAAGAAGTTAAGTCAACAGAAGAAACAGACGTTCATCATGGGACTGCTCTATATGCAAAACCGTCGTCTCCGGAGATAACGTATAATCACGGGGCCCTTTCAACATCTATTATCCTAACATGGAGGCATGGAAATGTTTACAAAAAACCAGATGAATGTCATTTAATTACTGATACTCTAAGAACTCAGATTGACGATGTTGAATGGGATTTTATAGTCCCTGATGGACTTTTAGACGAACCAGGTATTGCTGTTTACACAATAAATGTTGATAATGATCTGATGAAAGAAGATAATTGGAAGATAATTGTTAATACTCAATGTATTAAGTCTACTCGAGAAATAGAAATTACTTCTGCAATCCTAGGAACGGACAAGATGGAATAGCTATGATCAACATTGTTTTAGATAAATCTGATATAGAAGATTTTGGAATTTTTGGTGAGTCTTATATCATTAAAAATTCAATACCTAGTATTATAGAACTATGTAGATACTGTATTTTTGATGATAAATCCTCAAAAAAATTATTACAGGTATTTGAAAATAAATCTACAAAATCAGATTTCAAACAATTTAAAAATAAATATTTTGCGAAAAAAGAGCGTGATATTTTAAGAAATTTTTTACATGATATCCAATCTTCACACACACCTAGTTCGACTTATTTTTCATACCATTCCGATAGAAGAAAATTGTTAACTATGGTCGAGAATACCGAACTTCGGGATTATCAAATTGAATGTGCTGATATAATTAAGCGTAATTTTCACTCTAAAAAATCAACATTGCTTGTTCTGCCTACTGGAGCAGGTAAAACACGAACAGTAACTCATTCAATCCGTGATATCATAGATTCAACCAACAAGCCACTTAATGTATTATGGTTAGTCCATACTAAACCGCTATGTGAACAAGCAGAAAATGCAATTCAAGAGGCTTGGATTGAACCTAGAACGGTTAATTTCCACAGAAATATGTGGTTAAATTCTGTTATTTCTGATTCCAGAAAATTAACGCCAGATATGTTTGGGGGCAATCCATCATTCACAGTCTCTACACCTGATAGTATAGAAAGAGGTTCTTGGAGTGAAGAATTGAAAGATATTTTTGATATTATTATTTGTGATGAAGCACACCATGGAGTTCTTGAACAAGAAAGAATTTTTCAAATGTGGCCGAATTCTCATCGGATTGGAATTACAGCAACTCCCACATTAGCAACTAATACTAAAACATTCAATTGGCTATATTCGAGTCTCGCATACCCTGAGTCTTTTGTAGAAAATAATAATGGAAGAGACTGGAAAGATACGAAAAAGATATTAATTAAAAAAGACTATCTTTCGGACTATGGTGAAATTATCGATAAAGATCTCGCCCATTTAGCTGATAAAAATAATTTAATATTCAAAATTAAGTCCAAATGGGTTGACCAGTCTTCTTCAATATTAGTTGCTGAAAAACTGATTAAAAAAATGCTTCAAAAAGGTTGTAAAAGGATTTTGCTATTTGTGGATGGTGTAGATCAAGCAAGATCAATTGCAGGCCTTCTAAGAGATCATGGTGTAAAATCTTCTGCAGTTTATGGTCCGTTATCGCAGGATGAAAGAAGTTCTAGAATCAATGGACTTTCTACTGGGCATTTTGAAGTTTTAGTTTCTGTTAATATTCTAAGAGAAGGTATCGATGTACCATTGGTTGATGGTATATTGATTATGCGGAGGTCCACTGAAAGAGATAGCCCTATGTTTACTCAAATGCTTGGACGAGGACTTAGAGGTCCGAGAAGTGGAGGGACAAAAAATTGCCTTGTATGGCATGTGAATTAATTTGGAACTAATTGCTGAATTACATGTCTTGCTTGAGAAAAACCTGGGTCACTAAATTCTGTAACTTCCATATGCTCCGTATTCTTAAAGAACCCATTATCAGTAATATTAGCACTTCCATCAATTACTCCGACAGGTGTTGAAATAGATTTAACATGAGAATTAACATTATGAAGTACTTTGATACCTTTACTTGACCATAATTCTTGCAAATTTCTGTCACGTTCTACTTGTAATCCTTCCCAATCTCTTTTCCATTTAGAACAACCAGGTCTTGAAGTAATCACCACAACCTCAAACCCTTCTTCCATCAAAGTAATCAAGACATTAGACAGTGAAGAAAGTCTTCTTCTAACATTCATCTGGACTCCATCATACAACGGAGAACTGAGTGTCAAGTTTCGATTTGACAGATCACTAATCCACGGGCTTGCTACAATAATCTGTTTTTCATTATTTGATATATGTCCACCATTGATTTTTACTTGTAAACAAGAAAGTAAAAACTCCCAAACAATCTTATGAAAACCAGTATTAATTTTGACCATTTGACCACCGATCAACTTTCATTTTTGTCCAAAATTTACTCTGTATTTGTCCGTGTTGTCCAAATGGATTTTCAGTATCTACTTCTGCCCACATCCTAACTGGATGTAACATTGCAAATCTTTCCTCAGTTTTACCATTAACTTCTATATGAAGTGGTTTGTTTGGGTCATATGTTGCAATACCCTTTAGGCTAGTCCCAGCACCACTTATCGAAACTTCTGTTTGCCGGTAATCATCAGGATTTTGTTGCATGATTGTAGTAAGAACATGACTAACCATTCTTTTGTTAGCAAAGTTTGGCCCGTCGAGTGGCCCAAACATGCTAACTCCAAATTCTTCTAAACATTCTACACACGAAGAATGGCATCCTTCAATAGCTCTATTGAAGAATTCTTGCTTAGATAGATCAGAATAAATTAATGGGATTATTAATTTGACAAACGGGAAATCTTCTCGATAATATCCCTTTTCTTGCAGTTCTTTCCAGTATTTTGAATAATTATCATATGTGAACATAAACTCTCTACTCAGGCCATGCCTTATTTTTTCAGGAAGTTTATTATTCTGATAGCAAGCATAAGCAATAGTATCTGCTTGATGAGCACTACAGGGAACTAAATATGACCCCTCTAAGCAATCAATATAGTCTTGAGAAGGTAGTGTTCTCTCTTCGGATTTTTCATACTCTTCTTTAACAATTTTTGGAATTTGTATCCATTTTTTCAAAGTTTCACAACTTCCATTTCCATCAGGAGAACGGTCATAAAGCCAAATAACAATCTCAGAATTAGAATCAAGAATACCTGCACCACATTCAACATGATATCCTAAATCTTCATCTCTACTGCCTGTGAATTCTCTGGCAGCCTGCAACATATGAATTGCTATTGAGTTAGAATAAGTTCTTACTGCCCAATCTTTAGTTAATTTTTCATAATTTTCAGAAACAATGCCTGGGTTTGCTTTTATTCCCTCAACAGTATACTGAAGTGTATCAAGATTTATTGCCTTCAATGTTGATCCTTCCCAATTTTCTTTAAAATCATTAAAGTCTTCTACTATCAAGTTAGTAATCTCTGTTAACCAAGAGTCGAGATTTTTTGGAATAACATAATCCAATTTACTTAAAGTCAACCTTAGTAAAGAATCTACTACAAACCGATTAATTTTTAAATTCTTTGATAATATATATTGAAGCACTTGATATATAGTATGATTTCCAGACTTGTTTAACATTTGTTTTGAAGTCCATTCTGCTGCAATTTCTAGCGTCGATTTGCTAACTATAAATCTCAGGCCCTGAGTTTTATACTCATTTCCAATAACTGCATTTTTCCCTGAGATTTTGTTGTCAACATACTGAATTTCTAGTTCACCACCACCCTGATATTTTCTTGTGTTACCTAGTATGAATTCTCTCGCGAATGTACTTTCTGAAAACTCAGTTTTATCGAATAATAATTTTCTCAAGATATCATCTTCAAATTCAACTTCAAATGGTTCATTAAAAGATCCTATAGGATTTGATTTAAATGATTCAAGCGCCCTCCATCCAATAGGATAACAATCTGGTACATTGATTTTATTCTTAATACTAATTCCATCATCTTCGTCAGGTTCATTTTCATCATCATTTCCTGAAAAATTTTCTTGTTCAGTGTCATCCCAATCTTTGATTAATGTGTAATTATCATTGAATGCTTTTCCTTTAATTACCTCATTTCCATTCTTATGCCCTCTACTGATTCGTAGTTGAATATTCTCTGGCTCATAAAGATTCATGTGGTCAGTATTTAAATTCAGAATAAAATTCCAAGGAATATCTTTTTGTTTTATTTTCCCACGCTGAATAAATTTATGTTTAATTTCCTTCTCTCCATTAATATTATTCAATGGCATATTCATATGCGTAGAGTTTTCTGTAGGTTGAAGCTGTTTGTAGCAAGAACTTTTCATCGGCATTTTCGATCTTCTATAACTCCACATTCCCGGAGCACAATCGAACAATACTTCTCTGAGTGGTAAATCCTCGATCATTTCATCCCAAGTAGAACCTGTTTTTCCAGTAGGAATGTAAACTGCTACCGTTTTCTCATTGGGAGGTTTGAACAATGTCTTTTGGAATACAAATGGCAAATCATGCTTAGTGAAATGTAAAGATGACAATAGATCTCTTAGGTACCAAATTGAGAATTGCCCGCCCATTTTTCTTCTTTCTATATTCCACTGATCCAACGATTTAGCCAATGGTATTTTCCCTTCATAAATTAGAGACTTCACGTAAGGTGAAAAGGTCTCATCATCGAGCGCTTGCTTTTGTTGGTATCCATTTAAAAAGATATTTCCGAGTGGTGATCTAGTCGTACTCATTATAAGATCTACATTCAAGTGATGGTCAATAAAATCGCCCATCCTAGGGTCATCTAATCCTGTTTGAAAATTATCCCATAAATCGACAGCTAAGTTTATCGCCGCAGTTACTTCATTTGATTTTTCATCATCATAATGTCTATTCAAAGCAATATCTTCAAGAACTTTATCGAACATAGTTGCATGATCTCTAAAAGCAGTCCCTTCTTTTGTAAGATAAATTTGTTGCATCCCATTCTTATAATTTGAATTTTCAATCACAGTTTTGAATCCTATACGGTCAGCAAGGCATTTGTCATTTCCTTGGAGTAGTGGTGAGATATCATGAACTAGTAGATTAAGGTGTTCAATCACCTTATCGATTGCCTTTTTACAGATAGAAAGTTTGTGTTCTTTCAATCCACTTTTCATCCTTTTTGCTATTTTCTCATAATCGCTATTTAGATAATCTAGTGTAGCATTTACGACTACAGAATATTGAGCCCAATGGCGTATATTATGTAGATTTCGTGCTATTTTCCCTCCATTTTTAGCAATATCATCATATACAGCCATATATGCGATTTGTAATCTAACAGATTCGTTATCTACATTTAACGGAATCGGATCCAATCTATTATTACTTAATAATTGAGATGGATTCCTGTAATAGTGGTAATCAACGGCTCTAAATGAGATTAACATTGACGAATATACGTCTCTAAATCTTTCTCTCCCTAATCTTCCAACTTTTTGCCGATAAGCCGATATATTTCTAATGGCTTTGAACATTACAGCATCTAATGCATTATCAAAATCCATTCCAACTTCAATGGCTGGAGAGCTTAATGCTATGTCAGCAATCTGTTCGTTATCTTTAATAGATTTTCCAATATTATTTTTCAAACGATGAAATTCATCTAAATCAATAGAGAAATGATCTAATTCTACTCCTAATTCACTTTCTCTCTTTTTTTCACTAATCGATTGCGAAGTTAGACGAATCGGACGTATAGAATTAGTATACACTTGCGGCCCTCCTTGAAACAATGGAATAGGATTGTAATCTTCCTCTTCTCTCCAACAAGCCCCACATTCAAAATAGGGGCATCTATCTGTTACTCCAATGTGTTTTTGCCCTTCGTATAAATCATCAATTATACCTAAATTTTTAGGATATTTTTTCTCATCTCTGAAGGGGTCAAGAGGGAGATATTTTAAGACCCCTGCATCTTCAATAAATAGAGTACTATTTTCTCCTGAAATACAAGAATTACAATGTTTTTTTGCATCTTCTTCATTGATATTCTTGTCAATCTTACTAATATGTATTAGTGGTTTATCAAATCTATAAGGGAGAGGCATTTGCTCTGGAAGTAATCCACTAGCGTCTTCTCCTGCCTTGACTTTTCTCATAACAGTCTGGCTAAACTCTAACCCTTCGTTATCTCTTAGCATGAATTCCCATGAGCCAATTAAATTTAATGAATCTGCGAATCCAATAGTTTTGTGCGACTTAGCAGGGTCAGAAACTTCATCCGTTTTTCTCCGCCTTCGTTGATGACTTACCAAACTGGTTAAGTTAACTAAATTAGTCTTGAAGCTACTTCCTTCAACTCCTTTGTGAAACACATGATGAATTATTCCAGTCAATTCTTTCTCTTCTTCAGTAGGTTTCACTACACTAATTTTACTAACTTTTCTCGCAAATACCTTGCCAAGATGATCTCTTTCGTCGGCTATAGTCGCTGAAGAACCAGTTAGCATCAAGTCTCTATCTGCGTGTGCACATAATCTTCTAATCACGCCAGAAGTATTTGCACCGGTTATACTTTCTAATAAATGAATTTCATCGAAAATCACATTTCTTAATTCTGAAGTCAGCCCATCTATTGCATGAAAACTAGTCAATCTATTTGTAATTGTATCAGGATTTGCAAATACTAAATGTGGACAATTTAACTTTGAACCATAGAATTCTTTGATTAACTTAGGCATTCCTAATTTTTCTGCCCCTTTCTCGGAAATCCCTGGGTCAATTTTCAATTGATAATCCTTTTTTAAGTTCCCACCGCCATCTGTAACCCAACGTATTTCCTTCCCAGGTCCAAATGACTTAATTAATTCGTTACAATTTTCTAATAATTCTTCCATTGTTTTTCTCTGGTCATCCATTAGAGCGACTCGTGGATACAAAAATATTGAATGTGTCTTATTTAATGTGCCTGCTAACCTTTGTTCGACAATTGAAATTAAGCTACCAATTTGAAATCCATAAGATTTACCAGATCCGGTTCCTGCTAAGATAGCAAGTGTTTTGTCACCAGTAGAGTACATCCCTCTAAGCATTGCTCTAACGCTGCGGAATTGAAAACCACTTAGCATTCCTTTAGACTTAAATTTTTTCATCTGAACAGAATTATAAGCGGCAGCAACAATTGTAATTGCCTCATGTAATTTGCTATTTTCATAAGTATTTGTTTTACCATCATCATCGATCCAACCATTTTTCACTTCACTCTGTAGTACTGTCTGAACTTCATTAATTGACATCTCCCATTTAGGTGTCATTTTTGCTTCTATATCCCAAGTTACCCCACTTTGGGTAGACACCATCTTGTTTTGATTCTTTGAATCTGGATATCGATTATAATTGAATGTAGACAATCTTACTAATTCTGCTGTATCTGTCCTATAAGCCCTAACAATACCGTCCTTAGAAAATAGTTTTACTAGGCGATTTGACTCGTCTAATTCATTTAATAAGGATATAGCACTTTCTTTAGTATAGCCTGCATCAAGGATAATTTCGATAAGTTTATCTTTAGTCCATTCAACAGAGAAGTCTCTACCTATATTAAGTCCAATATTTACTGATTTAGATTCATACTGATATAATTCTTTGAGTTGATGGATCAAATTTTCATTGATCTGATAAGAACTATCGACACGCATATTTAACCTTAAGTTAAACGCCTTTTTTACTTTCCGAAACTAATTTCTCTTAAACTAAGAATTTCAATCCGTTTAGCTGATAAACCTCTTCCCTTCTGACATGATATGGACAGCAATAAGGTCACCCCTAAATTTTATGTCGCTCTTGCTCATACAGATAATATTTCTTGCTTTACAAATTTAGAAGGAGATGATAAAAATAGAGTTAGTAATGTTAATCTTTTTCCATCAACATTGAAGGAGAATCTACTCTTCAGTATGTCTTTTGATTCTGAAATACATTACCGCTCAATGTCAAGTAAACTTGATCCTCTTGGAGATATTAAAGAACTCGAAAACAACAACACTTTCCCCAAAAGAATGTTTGCAGATTGTGGGGCATTTCAGTTTCGAGACTTGCCACGGCCAATGTTAGATAATGTTGAATTAAATTATGAAATTGCATGGGATTACTATGAAAAAAAGCATGTGAAGGCAACTCATCATTGGGATGAAATACTTCTTTGTTCACCTGACCACATAATCACGCAAGATATGGATGATGAACAAACTAAGAATAGATTCGATTTCATCAAAGAAAACGCCCTCCCTTTCCTTGAAAAGTCTAAATCAGACTCTCGCATTTCTGCTGTCGGTGTGATCCATGGAAGAGATACCAAAGAGCGCATTGAGCAATATGAAATGTTCAAGTTGATGGGATATGAATATGTGGCATTAGGGGGGATGGTCCCCTACTCTACCAAACAAATACAAGTTTTAGAAATTGTGGCTGGAATTAAAGATATTAAGAAACCTCTCATTGAACAAAAAAGTATTCTTGGAAGGTGTCGTAAAGATGGGATTAAATTACATATTTTTGGATTAAATAGTCCTGAATGGGTTCGTTGGTGGTATCGTTTACAAATAGATTCTTTTGATGGTTCAAAATTATCTACTGAAGGAGCAGCCAACGGCTGGTATTATATCCTAAATGATGGTCGTGGAGCGGGCAGATATTTACCCGAAAAACCAGTTAATATAGGGGAATTTTATCAACGAATTGCCGTTAAAAAAATGAAATCGAATGAATGGATTTGGGAAGATAAATCAGGTGTGCTATCGCCCATTGTTCCGCTTACGGACAAAGGTGTGGATACCAACTGTGATTGTCCAGCATGTAAATATCTTAAGTCATCTAGGTGTACAAGTCAAAGGTGTTGGTATGGGAAAATTGTGGATGATAAAAGACATGTTTCAGATCCTAGGATGATGGGTTCTACAGAACATAATATGGGCAGAGTTGCACATAATGCATTTATTTTTTCTTGGTTGATTGAGAAAATTAAATCTCTAAATAAACTTGCAGATGAGAGCGAGATTGTGGAAGAGAATTCTTGGCTTTTGAATTGGAATACCATTGAGGTGAACAGATGGTAATTCATGTTTTAATTCAGTGCTCCAAAAAGAAATCTCAAATTCCTAAAAATAATTTGATATGGTCTAGAAGTACCGAACTTAATTCTTGGAAAGAAGAATGGGTAAATGAAGAAAAAAGATTTCTTGTGACAAAATTATATTCCGGCAGATCAATAAAAAAGGATTTTGATCTAATTAATTCAAATAATGACATTAAAGGATATGTTATTTCAGCAGGTGCAGGATTGATACGAATAAATGATTTGATTCCTTCTTATGAGTCAACATTCTTGGATAGTGGACCCAACTTCTTACAGTGGCATCAATTACCACATGGAGGTTTGTCAAATTTAGTAATTGATTCCGATGATAAGATAGTTTCATTTTCTTCACCATCCTATCATAGGGCACTATTAGCCGATCCAGATTTTTCAAGGTTAGCTTCAAAATTCGTTGTTGCCCAAACTTCTCCTTTATCGAAAAATAAAGATGTCACTTCCATTCCTATACATCCTAGGACAGCGGAGTATCTAGGTATAGCACATATTGATCTAAATTCAGAAATTTTAAGATTGTATTTGAAATTCGGAAAACAGGGTCTTAATGAAATCTGTAACGAATGTGAAAGCCTACCTCCTTTAGATGAAAGAAGAACTGTTTCTGATAATGAGTTAATTTCAATCGTAGAGTCTCTTGAATCTATTTCATCAATAACAAAATCAGTAGAATATATTCGTCACACTTTGGGAATAAGTGCAAGTTAT
>TARA_B110000003_G_scaffold10582_2_pt1 | contig 11713 bp, 14 predicted proteins | sample TARA_B110000003 | Tara Oceans TARA_B110000003 (sample SAMEA4396424) | marine metagenome | biome: Westerlies Biome; feature: [SRF] surface water layer (ENVO:00010504); material: water (ENVO:00002006), including particulate matter (ENVO:01000060) such as... | depth 5 m
CACCGATTACAAAGTTTTGGCTTTTGTATTTACCATATCAAAGAAATTAATAAGAGCTGCTTTTCCACCAGAAAAACTATATGCGAAATCAGATGCATACGACTCATTTCCTTTCACATATGCAAGAATGCTAGGTATACCCGTAACCATTTTTTTAGATTTTAAAAAAGCATATAAATCAAAACTATCATCAATATCTAAATCAAAACATAAAACATTATCAGGTGTATTAGCAAAATATTGTTCAACATCATCTTTAATAGTCTGACATGGTTTACACCAGTCAGCTCCAAATTTAAATACCATGATACCAGGATTTTGTTTTAAAAAACTCAAAAATTGGTCTCTGTCATGTACTTCAGTGTATATTTCTTTAGTTTTAGATTCACTTGTAGACGTTGCCATTTTAATATAATATTATTCTATTATTTTAAATAGTTATACGCATAACAGTTTATTTAGTTTATCTAGATCAATAGGGTGCATTTTAATATGTGATTCCCAAAAATACTTACAAAATGACCACTGAAATTCCCATTCATCTGAATAATATTGAGGTACATTCTTTAAAAGTTTGCAACGTGTTTTATCAGATAAAATATCTAAAGAATCACGAGGAAGAACATAGGATAATTGCACTATAGGTTTTACTGGTTTATGATCATTTATTTTAATAAATTCAGTGTCAAAATACGGTATATATTTTAACAAATCACACATTAATGGAGGATAATGATAATTATAACACCATTTCCAATCACTACAACCTATGGAGTAGTATTTAAATGTCCATTCAAGTGCTTCTAAATAATTAATACATATGGCTTTAATATTTTCATCGGTATAATCAATATCAAATAACTTTTTATAGTATCTATTTTTCCAATACTCATCTCCAGGACTGATATATTTTTCAATCTCTCTATTTTGTATTGGTAAGTTTAAAAATTTATACTCTCGCTCTTTAGATGTAGAACTAGGAAAGAATCTCTTACTATGTTTATCACGTAGTTTATATTCTAGGTTGTAATATGCTAATTCATTGTCAGATAAATGTTTAATAAATTTTCTGAAAACAGACCAATTAATTTTTGTTCCATCAGTAATATTAGCTTTATTGTTACTAACTGATATTTGATATGCATCCATTAGATGTGTTATACCATTTGTTCTAATATTTATACATGGTATATGTGGTATAAAATCATTTCCTAACATGAAACATATAAATATATAATCATGTATACGATTTTTTTGATAATCTAGATTGGTGGTATTTTTATTATTCAAAGATGTTAATAATTTATCACCTAATACATTAATATCCATTACATATAACAGATTTGGTTGTAGCGATGAATCAATATGTTTTATAAACTCTGGTGTTTCACGGAATAAATATATTTCCTTACAATATTTTCTATGATTTAATGAAAGCATAATTAGATCTGCATCCAATCCATACACTACAGTTTTTTGTAGTTTATAATCTGGATCTTTTCTAATATCTTCAAATAATTTATGTTCACCTTCACCTTCATTAGTACTTGTAGATATTAATAAGTTTTGTACATTATATTTTCTTGGATCACAAAAATAGTTATGAATAAATTTTGATAATTTATCCATGAATAATGTACCAGGAGTAATATTGGTAGTATTCCACGAACTATCAGTAGAACCTGTAATTACTTTGATCATATTATTAGTGAATTGTGATTTATATCGCCTAGTCCTTTGTTGATCTAGTTTTGCAACAGGTGCAACACCATCAAACGCAATATAAACAGTTGTAGTGGGTTTGATGTTTAAAATATATTCTTCTATTTTGTTACACACTGCTTTTATTAATTTATTCTCAAAATTTTTAGTGTCATCAATACTTCTAACACAATCATAAATAATAGAATTACAATCCATTAAAAGGTTATCTACTTTGCCAAAATCTTTGTTGAATTTTTTGATGATATCACTATGTTGTTTTACTATATGTGAAAAGTAAGCTGGTATACCCATTATTTATAATATAGAAATATCTCTTTAATCTGTTGAAATATAGATATTTTAAGTTTTAAATTAAATAACTTTAGTAAAAACCGCAAGATTAATTCTGTAAATTATTAAAAATCGGTATATATATACAATGAAACAAAACAAAAAAATTGTTTATAATGAAAACGATGGATCGTTAATAACTGCTCCAAAAAAGGATGTTTTGAACTTTATAAAATCAAAAGTTCTTTCATTTCAGGAGATAATCAAAAAGAGTATATTAGCAGTCCATAAGTACAAGTTTCTTGATATTTTAGGTGCTAACGACATAAATGTCTGTGTAAAAGCATTAGAATCATTATTTGTACAACTTACTGAAATCCAAGACAAAATTGATGCTAAAGAAAAAATTGACAATGATGCTACTATAACAAAACTACAGGAAATCAACAATGATCTTTCTGTATTACTTAAATCATTTGGTACTGAGAGCATGGATGATTTAATTACAGTATGTTTCGGTAGTGATTTTGTTGATTCAATATTAACAAACGAGAATAGTTCTAAATACGAAATTATTAGAAAATATGTACATCCTATTGGATATAAGGTAATGGTTTGGAAGGGAGATAAGAAAAGCGGTGGTAATCAAGTTCTCTCCAAAAATAGAATTATAGAAGATTTTATGATTGTTGAAACTGCTGATAATTTTGATTGTTTTGATCTAGCTAGAACGAGTAAATCCTTTCAGACTAAGGTTTTTGGTATTAAATTAGCTATCCAACATGAAACCTTAAAAAAAACCCTTATAATTTGTGGTATTGTTGATGAAATAATGCTTGAATGTTTAAATTATGAGTTTACAAAAAATAAGGTTCAATCATTATTAGAAAATCGTCCATCTGATCCGGATTTTGATGATGAAGCGTTTGCTAGATATATTGATATCTTAACTATCAAAGAACAATTAATATATTCAAATGAGGAATTATACAATAAGTATATAGGAACACTTAATCAATTAAGTTTAATTAAACAAAAATCAATTTCTCAAGTGGTAAAAGAATTTATTAGTAACGAATTATATGGTCAACGTACAACAATAATTCAATTATTATTAAAATCAAAAGATCCAGAATTCCAATATTTAGCTTACCTTCTTTATGATCTTCTCTCAAATGATAATAATGGTAATATAGATACTCAGGAACAAACATTATTGTTTGATAGTTTACCATGGAATATCAAAAAATATTTTAGAGAAGCTATGAAACAAACTATTCAATATACTAATGAATTATGTAATTTTGATAATTCAAAAATTCCTTTGGAACAACAAATTTGTTTAATGAAAGCAAATGATAGTGTAAAAGAAAAGGCAATGTTAAAATTAAAGGAGGTTAAAGCTAAATCTGAAGATTCAGGAACAAAGGCTCGTCATTATTTGGAAGGTCTATTAAAAATACCTTTTAATTTATATAGAAAAGAACCTATACTTGAATATCAAAATAATAGTTTATCAGCATTTAATGAATTAATTACTTTAATCACTCAAAATTATAAATATTCACCAATTGAAGAGAAAAAACATTATACTAGTATGGATATTGCATCAGATCTTCCTATTATTGAGAATGATTTCCTCCCTAAGTTATATGAGAGATTTTTTGTATCTTTAAGTGAATCATTAGTTAATAAAAAAAGGAATGAACTAATCATTAATGTATGTGAGATCAATAAACTTATCAAATTAAATAAATTAGAGAGTAATAAACTTTGTCATTCTGGTAAAAAAGCAGCAGAAATGAAAGAACAAATATCTGGTTTTTTAAATGAAAATAAATATGACACAACTATTTTACTTAAATTATGTTCAGGAGTAAAACTAAATGGTATTTATAATGATTATCAAAAAGTTAAAACTATAATTACAAAGCTTAATACTTCTAATGAATATATCCAGAATTACATGTCTGAAACTAGAAATGTTTTAGATAAGGCTGTTCATGGACATGATAAAGCTAAAAGGCAAGTTGAGAGAATTATAGGTCAATGGATTAATGGTAAAAATGAGGGCTATAGTTTCGGTTTTGAAGGTCCTCCAGGAGTTGGTAAAACTTCGTTAGCTAAAAATGGAATTGCTCAAATTTTAAAAGATTCTGAAAACAATCCCAGACCATTTGCTTTTATAGCTGTTGGAGGTGATTCTAATTCAAGTACTATTAGCGGTCATAATTATACTTATGTAGGATCAAATTGGGGTAGAATTTGTGATATTCTAATGGAAAAGAAATGCATGAACCCCATATTTTTTATTGATGAACTTGATAAAGTTAGTAAAACTGAACAAGGTAAAGAAATTATCGGTATATTAACACATTTAATTGATCCAACACAAAACAGTGGGTTTCAAGATAAATTCTTTAGTGGAATTGATTTAGATCTATCTAAAGCATTATTTATATTTTCATATAATGACGTAGATTCTATTGATAGAATTTTATTGGACCGTATTCATAGAGTTAAATTTGAACATTTAAATCTAAAGGATAAAATTGTTATTACGAAAGATCATATTATGCCAGAGATAACTGATAAAATGGGATTAAAAGATATGATAGATTTTGACGATGATATCATTGAATTTTTGATTGAAGAGTATACATATGAACCTGGTGTACGAAAATTAAAAGAATTATTATTTGAAATTGTTGGTGAAATAAATCTTGAAGTTTTAAAAAATGAAAAGAAATATCAGATTCCTATTAAAATATCAAAAGAAGATATTAAAGATCGCTTTTTGAAAGATCGTCATCCAATAAGAATTACTAAAATTCATAAAGAACCTACAATTGCTACTATTAATGGATTATGGGCTAATGCAATGGGAAAAGGTGGTATTATTCCAATTGAAGGTTCATTTATTTTATCTGGAACCATGATGGATTTTAAACTTACTGGCAGCCAAGGAGATGTTATGAAGGAAAGTATGAATGTAGCAAAAACAATGGCATGGCAATTATTGACATCTGAAAGACAGATGGAATTAGTTTCTGAGTTTGATAAAACTAAATGTCAAGGTATACATATTCACTGTCCTGAAGGCGCTACTCCAAAAGATGGTCCTTCAGCTGGTACAGCTATTACAACTGTAATATATAGTTTATTATCAAATAGAAAAATAAATAATCAAGTAGCTATTACTGGTGAGATGGATTTAAGAGGTAATGTAACTATTATTGGAGGATTAGATTTAAAGATATTAGGAGGTATAGCAGCAGGCGTAAAAAAGTTTTTATTTCCCAAACAAAATGTTAAAGATTACGATAAATTGAGAGAAAGATATAAGGATGACGATAAGATTTTTGATGGAATAAGTTTCTATCCAGTAGAGACTATTGAAGAGGTATTAGAATTAGTGTTTGTAGATTAATTTATGAACTATATTTGTCCATTTTTGTATTATCTTATCACGTTTCCTTATAGCGTCTATAAAATCCCAATTATACCTGTCGTAATATGGAATTGTATAGTAAGTAATTTTATCATTAAATTTAACAGTAGTCATTTAGTTATAATCATAAATTATTTAATACATAAATTATGATTTATTATACCGATATCTTAGTTATACCCTTCTTTAGTAATAAAGGCTTATATATTTATCATTCAAAAATAAGCTTGTTAAAAAATTTAGTATTATGATTACAAATATAATTATCAATAAATTTATATAATATAGTAGATTGATATATATTATTTTTTTTATATGATTCGCATAACAAAAGTATAAATATAAATTGAGTTTTAGATATCCGATTAAGTAAATATTCCTTATATAATGTAGATAGTAATGTAAGATTATATTTCTTAATAATGAAGTATGTAATAGAATAAACTTTTACCTTACTATATGTCATAGTTTCCATTTAAAAAATAATAATATTTAATATTTCTTAAATATATATACAATATGGCATTAAGCTTAGAACCTAGTCAATTAATACAATTTTTTACAGCAATGTCTCCACTGCTATTAGCTTTTTTTTTAGTGGTAATATCATTATTTAACCAAGATGCAAAAGGTTTAATATATTTAGGTGGAGTTTTAGTATGTAGTTTTGCATGGTTAATGATGGTATTCTTAATAAAGAGTCCTACATATGAAGATAAAGCGGATTCATGTAATGTTATAGGATGGCCATTTGACATTACCAGTTATAATAATCCTAACTACAGTAGTTATTTTATAGCATTTACTATGGCATATTTAATACTACCCATGTATTTTAATGATCAAATGAATTGGTTAGTATTAATATTTTTACTAATATTATTTGTATCAGACTCTTATTCAAGTGTAGTAAAACGATGTACACCAACATCCGGTCCAGTAATTGGTGGAATAATAGGACTTATGATGGGTGGTGCTTGGTTTACATTATTTCATGCTACAGGACATGACGATCTACTATATTTTCAAGAAATGTTAAGTAATAGTGTAGTATGTAAGCGTCCTAGCAAACAAACATTTAAATGTTCTGTTTATAGAAAAGGTGAACTCATATCCTCTAGTCTAGTTTAAATAGTAAATTTGTCAATATTATCATTTAAAATACTTAACGTTTGATTGCGTACTTTATTTCTCTCCTTTTTTTCCCAAATTAATTTGACATCATGTATGTTAACTCTGAAATGATTAAACCAATCTGCGGTGGCTTTCCTAAATGAATAATTTTTATATGTTTCTAGTATTTTAATAGGAGCAACAGGTTTATTAGTCTTAGTATTCACAAAATTATGTAACTCAAATATAAATTTTTTAAGATCCTCTTTTTTCTTAATTAAATGGTAATATTTATATCCATTTAAAAGTCCAGTAGAATGCATTCTACAATCAGGACATGGTAATATAGCACATATATCTTTAATCATTTTTATAATAATAGGACTCATTTCTATAAAAGCATCATCATTTACTTTTTCTGCTAAACTATGAAAAAATATCCAACATGTCGGTCCCCAATCATCACCAAATTTCATAATATAATTAATATAAAGATTTAATTATATATATATTTACAAATGTCATATAAGATAGAAGATGATCTGCAATTTTTTTCAATGTTATATTCAGAATTAAAGAAAGAAGATAAACCAAAGGAAATTAAACGTTGTTTAATTAGTAAACAACCATTAAATGATACATCAATTAAATTGATGTGTGGACACGAATTTAATTATATGCCTTTGTATAGAGAAATTATTAAACAGAAATTACATCATAATCATTTAAGTATTGTACGTTTAAAAAAAAATCAGCTACAATGTCCATATTGTAGAAATATCCAAGAAAAAGTATTACCCTATAAACCTTACGCTAATGTAGATAGGAAGAATGGAGTTAATAGTCCACCTAATTACGAGATGCTTATGGATGAATGCACATATATTTTTAAGTCAGGTAAAAGAAAAAATATGGCTTGTAGTAAACAATGTAACGGAAAATATTGTAATGGACATTATAAAATGATTAAGAAGAAAGAAGAGAAAAACAAATCGGTAACTGAATCAAGTTTAGAAAATACTATAATACATACACAAATAAATATACAGGATTACAAAATAAAAGATAAAAAAAATGGAGATGTTTATTCTCTAGATAAACTGTTGGTAAAGCAGTTGAAACAATTTTCAAAACAGTATAATATAAAAGGATATTATAAGATGAAAAAACAAGAATTGGTTAACGCATTACACAATTTAGCCGATAATAATAAGCTTATATCATAATAGTTTAAGAAAAATATAGATTATTATAATTATGAGTCAAATAGAAATTACATTAATACTGTTACTGTTGTTAGTATCATTAATAGGGATACCATGCTGTAGTTTATGTTGTTGTAGAAATAGTGATTATATAACTTTAACTAATGAAAGTAATTAAAAATAATATATAAAACTTTATTAAGTATATATATTATTATGGAAACAAAAGATCAATTAGTTAGTCACATTAAAGAATGGATATCAATAGATGAAGAAGTTAAACTATTAAAAAAAGAGATTAAAATTCGTCAAGAGAGAAAGAAAAATTTAACCCAAGATTTAGTTGAAGTTATGAAATCAAATGAGATAGACGCTTTTGATATTAATAATGGTAAACTGATTTATACAAAGAGAAAAACTAAACAAGCTATAAGTAAAAAATTATTATTATCTTCATTACAAGATATGTTTGAAACACCTGAAGAGGTAAACAAAATAACAGAACATATATTAGAATCTAGATCAGAGAAAATAAAAGAAATTATACGGAGAAAAACAAATAAAAACTAAAATAACTATTATATATATAAATGTTACCAAATAGTAAAATAAAAGAACAATTAAAAAAGAAATTTAGCTTGGGTACTCAATCAAACGACAAAAATTTAGCAGGTAATAATAAAGAAGTATTAAAATCTATAAAGAAGACTGCTATATTGGCACCAGATAGATCTACTCCAGGATCAGCATCAATTTTATCATTCTTAAAGACACAAAATAAAAACGAACATGACAAATTTCTAGATATGAATCCAATAAAATATTATCATTATCCTATTGAATTTTTAGATAAAAATATAAATAATTTAGACCATAAAAATAAGACTGTTAATGTATGTATATATTCTGTATATACTGAGACATCAAAACCATATTTAATGTATTTACTAAATAAGAAAAATGATACTTTTATATGGCCAAAATTTACTTCTAAAGGAGATATTATAAATGAATGTAAGTCTAAATTAGACAAATTGGAAATATCTGATGATGTAAAATTTGAAGGGTATATTAAAAATAATGATAGTATTAATCTATTTTATAAATTAACAGATAATTTTGATTATAATCAAAATTTGAGAAATGAAACACCATTCTGGTTTGCAACAATGTATGAAATATTATTTTCAAGAAAAATAATGTATTTTAATATAGATAAAAAGGTGATTGACATATTTATAGCGGAGCGTAGATTACAATATTTATTAGATAAGCAAAATTTATTGTATCAATTACCTATAGTTATGTATAATGGTGCTCCTTCACATAAACTAGATTTCTATTTAGAAGCAGGTTTATTAAAAGCTCCTCCAATAAAATCTTCACAAGGACCATACTATTATTTTGCAAATTATATGAGAGCAGCGAAGTTTGGTTCATGGAATGTAATGGGTGGTTATAAAGAAATCAAGGTAGATAAAGACGTAATAACCGATAATCAGTATGGTAGATATATAAAAGGTGGAATTATTAGATTTATAGTTTATCCTGGAAAAAGTAAGGTAATTATGAATAGATCTTGGGATAAGAAAAATGATCAGATTGATAAAAAAAATCTTACAGAAGATATGAAAAAAATATATGATACTAAGGGTTCTTGGGTAAAAGATTATGATTCAGTTTTATTAGGACCACTCAAAATTGGAAATAATAAAGTAATTCATAATGGTACAAGTTTAACGGTAAAGAGTTATTATCAATATAAATCATTATCTTATCATTATTTAGATAAGAAAACTATACCTGAACAATATACTCCAGATTTAGATGAGAAATATTATGATTTAAGCGATAACAAATATTTTAAAATAGAATAATTATTATATTATTATTTATATAATAATGAATCAAGCTCTTAAAATTACTATTACAATTCTTGGTATGTATGTGTTTTTTCAAGCTTTTACAGCTATAGCTAATTTTGTAGGATTATCAATAGAAGATTATATTAATTACCTATTATGGGTTATTGCTTTAATAATTTTTTGGTTATTTTTACCTAGAGACTCTGGATCGGTCTTCTTTAATTAGGTTTGTATAATATATATAAAATTGAACTAAATATATTATGCTTATAAACAGTATAAAGACCATGGAACGAAAAATAAACAAGAAAATAGAAGAATCATTTGCTGATTATAAACAAGATATCAAGGCTGGAGTAGTTGGAGCTATCTCGGCCATCAATTGTCATATAGATGAACTTGAACAATCTTCCATCAAAACTGTTGTTGATACTAAACAATTTATTCAAAAAGAATTAATGGATTTACTACAAGAATTGTATGATCATCCAGTTTTAAAACTTGAAAAGACTGATTTTCAGAAAAGAAAAAGAGTTAAGAATGTAGTGCCTTTGCATGACAGATGTATTGCTTGTAGAGCAAACGGGGAACAATGTACACGTAGACGCAAAGGTACGGATGAATATTGTGGTACACACATCAAAGGTACTCCTCATGGTATTATTAGCAAGGAAAAACAGAACAGTCAACCTAAATGTACCACTAAAAAGGTATCTGTTTGGGCTCAAGATATTAAAGGTATTATTTACTACATAGATGATGATCTAAATGTATATGAAACAATTGCAATCTTACAAGGAACTGAAAATCCTAAGGTTATAGCTAAATACGAAAAAGCGCTTGATGTAGAAGGTAACGTAGAGTATACTATTCCATCATTTGGAATTTAAAATCATTTAAATAGAATATATCAATTATATTTAATATGCATGAAACGGTTGTTGAAATTTTAAATATTGTAGGTATAGATTTTCAAAAACTTAATGATAATTCTGACCAATTAATAATATACAGAGATACATTAATTGATCCTGAAAAATATAAGGTAGCTAAAGAAAAAATAGATGATCTCAAAAAGTTTTTTTCATCTTCTTTCTTGACAAGCCTACAAGAAAATGCACACAAAAAACAGAAATGGCCTCTACTTAATTTGGTTAGACAGTTATTAAAAACTAATATGTATGAAATGAAACCTATTAGAAAAAGCGATGGTTATACTAAGGATGGTAAAAAGAAATATATACGTTTTTTTCTTATTCAGAAAGTAAATAGTACTACTAATGAAGTTTCAGAATAATAATATTATATATTATTATATGCCAAGCCACGATTTTTTTTATAGAGTTGGCAACATTATATGTAATATACCGTGGAAAAGACCTACAAAATCTAAATTGTTAGAATTGATGAAATATTTTAATGAAAATTTTCCGAAAGCTCATTTATTCAAAATTGCTTTACATGGAGGATTTCATTCATCAGATTATAATAATACATGGGATATAGATATGACAATACATTTTGTAGATATGAATGATAAAAATTTTCAAGATATATATGATTGTTTTCATTTTTTATATTATCATGCCTTAAATAATTTTAATATACTAGTAGATATTAAGTATACAGATAAATTTTATCATACTACACATACACTGTATGATCTTGTTAAAAACAAATCTTACAAAGATTTAGTATCATTTGACGAACATAGTTTAGTAGGCGATAGAATTGATTTTTCTCCTATAATTGAAAAAAAATATAAACAAGAAGACTTGAAAATAAATAAAAGCAAAGATATATATAAAAATATAGTTAATTTGGATAATAATCTACAATTATTTATTCTTAAAGATAAAATGTACAATAGTACATTTAATGACAAATTTACAAAACATATTACAAATGGACGCATTTACTATAAAGATATTATAGTAAATGAATCATGTAAGATAAATAATAATTATTTTAATTAAATATAATTATTATTTGTTATTATTATTATTATGAACCACCGTTACCTCCTCCACCGTCAGATTCAGGTTCAGGTTCAGGTTCAGGTTCTGGTTCAGGTTCAGGTTCAG
>TARA_B110000003_G_scaffold27850_2_pt1 | contig 11683 bp, 9 predicted proteins | sample TARA_B110000003 | Tara Oceans TARA_B110000003 (sample SAMEA4396424) | marine metagenome | biome: Westerlies Biome; feature: [SRF] surface water layer (ENVO:00010504); material: water (ENVO:00002006), including particulate matter (ENVO:01000060) such as... | depth 5 m
TAAATTTTTTAGTTTAGGCGTCCTTTTAATTTTCAATCTTTTTTTGATTAAATGACCAGCATTTTGCTCATGCATAACTAACGGAACTTCATAAATACTCGGTACATCTCTCCCCTCAATGACATGATCTGCTCTAACGTTACAGAATAATGCGATCTTATCTCTAACTGATTGCTCAATTGCATGTTCAGATCGACATAAAATCATATCCGGAGATAGTCCAATTTCTCTTAATTTCATTACCGAATGCTGCGTTGGCTTAGACTTTAGTTCACCACTTGCTTTGATGAACGGGAGAAGGGTAACATGGACAAGCATGTGATTATGATAACCTACTTCAAGTGACAATTGCCTTATCGCTTCCATAAAAGGTAAACTTTCAATATCTCCAACTGTACCACCAACTTCACATATTACAACTTCGTAATTCCCATCATTATTTAATTTTCTTATGCGGTTTTTAATTTCATCTGTAACATGAGGGATAACTTGTACAGTATCACCGAGATACTCACCCTTTCTTTCCCTGTCTAGAACTGTACTATAAATCTGACCTGATGTAGCATTATTGTTCTTAGTCATATTAACATCAATAAATCTTTCATAATGGCCAAGATCCAAATCTGTTTCAGATCCATCATCCAAAACAAAAACCTCTCCATGCTGATATGGATTCATTGTTCCAGGATCAACATTTAAATAAGGATCTAATTTCATTATCGTTACCTTAACGCCAGCTTGTTTGAGCAAGTAACCAATTGAAGCGGCAGCAATGCCCTTACCAAGGCCTGACATGACGCCACCTAATACAAAAATATATTTAGTGTGCTTTTTGTCCACTATTTATTCCTTTGGTTATCACTGTTTACATTTTTAAGAATATTTTCAACTATTTTAAAGTCCTCTTGAGTATCAACTGAAAGTGTTTTATAAGAAGTGATCATTGCTCTAATCTGTATATCATTATCCAATGCACGCATTTGTTCTAGCTTCCTTTCTGACTCTCTTTTTGAAACTTCTAAAGAAGTAAACTTTGAAAGTGTTTTTCTTTTAAATCCATACATACCAATATGTCTATAAACACCTCCAATTTCTAGGTCGAAAACATTTCGCTTAAATTCAACAGCATTATGATCTTCATCCATGATTGCTTTTACAACATTTGGATTAAGCAGGTCACTTACTGTCAACTTTTTGCTAAGGATTGTTGCCATTTCAACAGCTGGATCTTCCATAAGACAAACTAAGTCATCAATCATTTTTGGATCTAATAAAGGCTCGTCACCTTGAATATTAATTACTATGTTAGCTTCAGGGAATTTATTTGCAACTTCATCCACTCTATCCGTACCTGAATTATGATCTTCTGAAGTCATTACTATTTCATAGTCATATTCAGATAGTTTTTCTATTGTTTCTTCAGAGTCCACTGCCAAAATTATTTTATCAAGCTTTGTTGATTTCATTGCTTTTTCCATTACATGGGCAATCATTGGTCTATTACAAAGGTCCATTAATATTTTTTTTGGCAAACGTGTTGAATTAAGCCGAGCGGGAATAATGCCTATGTTCATATAAACATCTCCATATATTTTCTTATATTTAAAAATAATTTAAAATATTTCATTTATAAAATTTTCACATCTGATTGTTTTAAATTTACTTCCGGTAAGATATAAAGAACATAAGAAACCACTAAAAGAAACTACTCAAAACGTAATGATTCAATAGGGTCGAGTTGGGCCGCTCTCCATGCAGGGTAGATTCCAAAGACTATACCAATAACTGAACAAACACCAAGTGCAATTAGAGCCCAATCTAATGGAATTATTGCTGGAATATTAAAAATGAAAGCTACAATATTTCCTCCACCAACACCCATTATAATTCCAACAATTCCACCAAATTGACTTAAAAAGATTGCTTCAAATAAAAATTGCATTAAAATATCTTTTTTAGTTGCTCCTATAGCTTTTCTTATACCTATTTCTTTGATTCTTTCTGCTACTGAAACTAACATTATATTCATTATGCCTATACCTGCAACAATTAAAGCAATAAGACTTACTGAAAAAGCAAATATTTTTATTCCTGCTGTAAACCCAGAAAACTGTTCTATCATTTTCGCATTTGTTACTATTTCAAAATCGTTTTCTTGGTCAGGTAATACTTTCCTAATTGATCTAAGCAACCCTATAACTTCATCCATCGTTTTTTGATATGTACTTTCATTTTCGGATTCAACATGTATCCTAATACTCGTATTTTTACTTGAAAATCTTTCTAAAAAAGTTGATATTGGTACAGCTATATAATTATCCTGACTACCTCCAAAAGCTTCACCTTTTCTTTCTGAAATTCCGATGACATTATAATTAAGACCGTCTATCTTTATTTGTTTTGATATGGGATTTTCAAAAGGGAACAATTTATCAACTACATCCATTCCTAGAATACAAACCTGTTTTGACCGATGAAGGTCCTCTTCAATAAAATTTCGACCGTCAGAAAGATAAGTATTATAGATTCTAAGAGTTCCTTTATCTCCACCATAAATCTCTGTTGATTTTTTAATTTTTTTATCTTTATAGCTGATATTCCTCACTGAAGTTCCATCCGCCGCGCTTATTAAAACTGGAAGTAAAGAACGCTTTTTTAATTTTTCATACTGGTGGAAGGTTATATTTTTTCTGTTACGATATTTTTTTCTTTTTCCGCCATTGATTTGTATTTCTGGATATTTTTGTATAACAAATGTGTTTGTGGCAAAAACATTGAGTCCTGATTCTACTGAGGATTCCAACGTTTTAATTGCAGTCATTACCCCAACAACTGAAAAAACCCCAACACTTATTCCTAGTAAGGTCAAGACAGACCTCAATTTGTTTTGTTTTATCGCCAGAATAGCCATAAAAAAACTTTCTTTTGTGAGATTCTTAAAACTTCTATTAATCAAAGCTATTCATATCTCAATGAGTCTATCGGCTCTAAATTAGCTGCTTTATATGCTGGTATAAGTCCTGATATAACTCCTATTCCTATACTTAGTATTATAGATATTATTGAAAGACTAAGTGGTAATGTTGAAGGAAAAAATTTCCCAATAAAAAGACTTAAGATATATGCTATGGTAAGTCCAATTATACCAGCCACAAAACAAATAGTAACTGCTTCCATTAAAAACTGAACCATAATCATTGATTTTGTGGCTCCTATTGCCTTTCTGACTCCAATCTCTCTTGTTCGTTCTTTTACGGAGACAAACATAACATTCATAATTCCAATTCCGCCAACGACTAAAGATAAAAGTGTTATAAATAGACCCGTCCCTCCTATCGCAATTTTTAATAAACTATATTGTTTTTCAAAAACCTCTGTTTGGTTAATCGCAAAATCGTTCTTCTGGCTTGGTTTCAATCCCCTTAAATGGCGCATAATTGAAAAAATTTCATCATAACCCAAATTTATATAATTTTCAGGAACTTTTACACTTATACGCATCCAGCCTCGCTTAGAAAAAAGTCTAGTATATGCACCAAATGGTAAAATAGCTTGATTGTCTACACTAAATAAGCCTAGAAATTTTCCTTGCTCTTCAAGCACACCGATAACTTTAAATTTAATCTTATCAATTTTAATAAATTTCCCAATCGGGTTTTGATTATCAAAAAAAGCTTTCCTTAATCCATCTCCGATTACAACTACTCTTGAGGCTGAGTGGTCTTCATTTTTAGTGAAAAAACGCCCATTTGAAATATTAGTTTCTATTGTTTCCATGTAATCTTGATTCGTTCCAAAAATTTCTGTTCTAGTTTCTTCATTTTTAAATTGCAGTGAGGCTGATCTTTGCATAACAGGCGCGACAGCTAATGCATACTTAGACCGCTCCTTAATCTTTTTTACATATTCAGGTTTTATTTGTGGTCTATTTCTAACTTCCCACCACTCCATATCACTAAACCATTCATATCTACTTATGTGCAGTATATCCTTGCCAAGCCATGACATACTTTTTTCAAAAGATTTATCTAAACCTGAAATCAATGTTCCCATCAAAGTGACCGATAGAATTCCAATTACTATTCCTAGGGCCGTCAAGATTGATCTTCCCTTATTTTCATATACTGAAGTAACTGAAATCCTTAAATTTTCAACAAACAGGTTAAACATCAATTTTATGTAGAATATCTTCTATTATTTTCCCATCAAATAATTTAATTGTTCGTTTTGCATAATTAGCTATCTCTTCTTCATGAGTAACTAAAATAATTGTGTTCCCTCTGCTATGTAGATCATTGAATATCTTCATAATCTCTTTGCCGCTTCTTGAGTCTAAATTACCTGTTGGTTCATCGGCAAGAATAATTGAAGGATTATTTACAAGAGCTCTTGCAATTGCAACTCGCTGTCTTTGCCCCCCTGATAATTCATTCGGCTTATGACTCATTCTATCTGATAAGCCTACACTTTTTAGAGCTTCTTTAGCCATTTCAATCCGCTTTTTTTGTAAAACATTAGCATATATCAATGGAATTTCTACATTATATAACGCGGTTGATTTTGGCAACAAATTAAACGTTTGAAAAACAAAACCAATTTTTCTATTTCTAATTGAAGCTAGTTGTATATCATTCATTCCATGAACTAACTCATCTTCAAATGAATATATTCCAGAAGAAGGTGTATCAAGACATCCTATCATATTCATAAGAGTTGATTTTCCAGATCCTGATGCGCCCATTATTGCTAAGTATTCATTTTCTTCTATGGATAAATCAATACCGTCTAAAGCTTTAACAACTTCTCCACCTACTTCATAGACTTTTCTAATCTTACGTAAAGAGATTAAACTCAAAAAACACCTGCTGCTTATTTTTTAATTATTATCATTCTTCAAAGAAACAATATCACCGTGAAATAAATCTTTACTTAATAGACGATACCCTCCCGTAACTATGGGATCATTTAAGTTAACTCCTGAAAGAACAGAGTAATAGTTCTCACTTGAAATTCCAACTTTGATAGGCTTTATAACTGCGAATTTTTTCCCCTCTGGTGCTTTTACATCATTAAAAGTATTTACTAGAACAAAAACAATATCTACAGGGTCTACCCTCTTTAAATATTGCTCTGAACCCTCTTCTACTTGAGTATCCTTCTTTAGGTCTTCATAATTTTCAGGACGCGAGGTTAAAGACTGTATCGGTATTGAAATTGTATTCTTAATGGTCTCAGTGATAATATTTACCGTACTGCTCATACCTGGTCTTATTCTATCTGGGACAGAAGACATTCTAACTTTTACTTTAAAATTAGTAACCTGTTGTTGCATCCCCATATTCGAGGATAATGCAAGATGGGCTATTTCACTTACAATTCCATAAAAAGTAGTATCAGGGTATGCATCAATTTCAATTTCAGATTTATCTCCAACTTCAATTTTTACAACATCATTCTCATTTACGTCAACTTCAACTTCCATTTTACTTAAGTCTGCTATTGTCATAAGAACCCCGGGGTTAAACATTCCACCAACTGCCATTTCCCCTTCTTCTTTTGTTATACTGGTTACGATACCTGATTTAGGCGCAGTTAGTTTGGTTTTTGCAAGTTCATCTTCAGCAGATAAAAAGTTTGCATTTGCTTGTTCTGATTGGCTAAGTGTTATCCTATATGATGCTTCAACCTGTTCTAATTCTTGTTTTGAAATCAAGCTTTGGGAGTAAAGGGACCTTGTTCTCTCTAGTTGAGACTGAACTCTTCTTAGGCTTGCATCTGAAGACTTTACTTGAGAATTAGCATTATTGTACCTTTGACGTATTTGCTTTTCATCAATACTAATTAGATGCTGTCCAGGAACAACTTTTTCGCCCTCCTTAACTGTTATTTGTGTAATCCAACCTGTTATTGTAGACGTTATCTGGACTTCTTCCTCTGGTTGTATTTTCCCACTAGCATTAACCTTGTGAACGATATCCCTTAAAACTACATTTTCGTAATCCACAAATATTTCTTCATTATTTGATGTGAAGAAAAAGTATATAATTGGGATTGTTATTATTGTAGCAAGTATCCATACTTTCTTATTTTGAAATATTCTCGGCATAGTCAATTTTCTCTTGTTATATATTTAGTGTCCAATAATCCTATCAAAGCATCTAGAGTAAACTCTTTAATTCGAGCATCGTAAATAATATTTATCAAGGCAGAATTTGAACGAGTTAATGATACTTGCGCATCGAGGACCTCAAGAATCGTTGCTGACCCTAATGCATATCTTTTGGTTACTAGCTTTAGATCTTCTTTTGATGATTCTACAACCGACTCATTTAATGGGATTATTTCTTCATAATTATTTAATAATTCTTTGATTAATTCTGCTTGAACTCTTAAATCATTGATGAGTGTTATCTGATTATTTTTTGCTTGTCTAATAGATAGTTTTATTTTTTGTTCATTCAAAGATAATGTGTTTCCTGTGTAAATCGGTACAGTCAGTGAAAAATCTATACCAAATCGCCAATCCTCTTTAAAAGCTTTTACAAAGTCATTTCTTTTTTCTCCACCTGCGGAGAAGCTTAAGCCTGAATTTAAAACAGGTAATCGTAAGCCTCTAGCTAGCTTATAATTAGTTGATGATAATTTAATTTGTAAACCTGCTATTAATACACTTGGATTTTTTGTTTTTATGTATTTCAAAATCTCTGAACTAGTAAGGACATCTGGCATGACCCATGCTTCGGTATTAATAATCACTTCTTGTCCAAAGTCTTGAATTCCAATTGAATTAAATAAAACTCTTCTATAATTCGACAGATTTGTTTTACTATTTAAAAGATCAACTTTAGCTTGCCCTAGTGAGACCTGAGCTTTTAATAAATCTGATTTTTTAATAACACCTAAATCAAATTGCTTTTTAATTAGTTCAACACGCTGAGTTGACATTTCTAAGCTTTTTTCAGATACCGAAAATAATTCTTGTGCTTTTAATAAGCTGTAATAAGATTCTATAACATCTTGGATTACCTGAGTGACTAATATTCTCTTCCTTAATAAAGCTATATTTAGGTTTTTTTTTGCTAAACTCACTTGATTAGCAGAACGTCCTCCATTGAAGATTTTTTGATTTAAGGAAATTCCTGCTGAAAAGCTCTCAGTTGAACTTGTTCTAATTGTATCATTAAATGTATCATTAAAAATCGAAATTATCTCGACTCTCTCAGGAATATTAAGATAATTTTTATTAGAAAAAAGTTGTATTGACGGTTTAAAATTACTGTAAGCACCCTCGACATCTTTTTTTGCAATTTCTATGTTTAGTTTTTGAGAGATTACAGTTTTCTTATTTTCTAAAGCCCACAAAATGCAGTCTGTGAGCGTAAACGACTCTGCGTTTAACAAAGAGAAGGGGAAAAGAATACTTATTCCATAAGCGAAGAATGATGTTATATATTTATCAACCATTAAACTTACTCATTTTCAACCCTCTTATAAGTTTCCGGAATAACAAAGTACCCCGTATCCACAGGCTCTGCATATAATTCTAGTATTTCGAAACCCAGAGTTGTTTTAGGATTACCAGATTCTTCGAAAACTGAAAAGTTTATTTTTATAGCCGAACCAGATATTGGTTTTAATGTTGTAAGGGAATCCATTTCCTCGATGAAGATATTAGAAGAAAGATCAAATAGGCCTATTTCAACTGCATCTTCTTCTTGGTTAAAATTAGTTTTTATTGCATACTCAAGCGAATCAGAAAGTCTCATTAATGGCAATTCATCCACAAACCATTCTTCAAAAACCATAAATTTTTCTTTAGTAAAATTAATAGTAGTTATCCATTTTTTTGTTCTAAAACCATGGACAGATTCAATTTCAGACCCACCGGTTCTCGTTACACTTATCGAGGACTTTTCATCATTGGGTGAAGAGGAAAAAGAGATTGATTTTGTATAGTTAGAACTAGTATCTGGTTCTTTGAAATAATCTATAGGGGATTGAAGCCAGTACTCTTCTTTTTTCTTATTATATTTGAGAATTTTTTCTGAGCCGTCAATCATAACCTCCCCGGTCTCACCATCCATGAGCCAACTAGCATAGAACCGTTTTGCTTCAATTTTTGTTTCTGCTTTAAAGAAACCCGATGCAACAGTTTGGTTAACTGTCATTTCAACAGGTCCTAAAACCGGGATATCTATTTTTATTTTTCCAACAACTCTAACTTGAAGATTCTGAGTGAAACAAAATGAAATAAAAAAAAGAAAAATATATATGGCATAAATTTGTCCTTTTATTCGATAGATTCGCATTAATTAATTATGTTAGAGTTAGACAATTGCAAAAAACTACTTAATGTATTTGATAGATCTGGCTTAGCTTTCTTGTAAAACTAGATAAAATCAAATATTTAAAAACTCATCTTTTTTACTTACCAAATATTGGTATGAATCATCGTAAGTATTGTCGATAATTCCTTCTAAAATAGCTTCTTCAATAGCTTTTTTTATTATTCCAACTTGTTTCCCTTCTTTTAACTTAAAAAGAGACATTATTTCATTCCCTCTAATGGGTGACTGGAATTTTCTCATATTGTCTTTTTCTTTAACCTTTGAAATTTTGATTTCAACTTTATCAAAATTATTTAAATATTTTTTTATTTTGTTTGAGTTTTTAGTTGTTATGTCTGCCCTGCATAGCACCATTAAGTCATCTAAATCATCACCAGCTGCTATCATCAATCTCCTTACAGCTGAATCCGTTACTATTTCTTTTACAAGTGAAATTGGCCGCAAGTGAAGAAGAGTTAATTTTTCAAGATAATTCTTAAGCTTTTTTGATAAACGTAATCTAAAAGCGACACGGCTTATCATCCTTTCACCAACCGCATCATGACCATGAAAGGTATACCCTTTTTTCTTATTAATGCGTCTAGTGTTTGGTTTTGCGATATCATGGACAAGAGCTGCAAATCGGATTTCCATTTTATCAGTTAATTTTGCTGCATTATCAACAACTTGAAGAGTATGATCAAAGATATCTTTGTGATTCCACTCTGCTGTTTGCTCTATCCCGTACATTTTATCAATCTCAGGAAAAACTATTTTCAGTAATCCCGTTTCTTGTAATATTCTTAATCCAATAGATGGCTTTTCTGTCTTTAAAATTTTAAGTAACTCATCACGAATTCTTTCCCAAGACACAATCTTTATCCTTTCAGACTGACGCTTCATGGACTCAAAGCATTTTTCTTCTATTTTAAAACCTAATTTTGATGAAAAGTATGCAGCGCGCATCATTCTCAACGGGTCCTCTGAAAATGTTTCATCTGGATCTAATGGAGTTTTTAAAATTTTATTATCAATATCAGCTAAGCCATTATATGGATCAGTTAATAAACCAAATTTTTCACCACTAACATGCATTGCCATAGCATTAATAGTGAAGTCTCTTCGAAGTAAATCACCATCTAAATCTGTATAAAGGATTTTACTTGGTTTACGTGATTCAGAATTATATTTTTCTTCTCTCGCACTTGCGATTTCAACTTGAATATTTTTATTTGGAATCAAAGCAGTACCAAATTTTTCAAAAGGAATAATTTTTTTAACACCCATTTCATTCGCAATTTTTTTTGCGAAATCAATTCCATCTCCAGCTACCATTATGTCGATATCATTAAGCTCTTTATCCATGATTAAATCTCTAACAAATCCTCCAACTATGTATGCAGATTTATTTTCTTCTTTTGACACTTTTGTGACAACTTTTAAAATTTCATGTATATACTTATTTTGTACTTTTTTTAATATATTTTTAATATTTGACATATAATAAATTAGCTAGTTTGATCACATCATACTAGGCAACTCAGTTAAAATATTAAATTTATTCAATTCATTTTTTATAAACACCTTGTAAACAAAAATGATCTTATTCAATTTCTGCTTATGGATACAAGAAACTCATTCCTATTTGTAGTTTTTTTAATTTTCAATTCACTTAATGCTCAATTTGAGTCTATTAGAGTCACAATTGATGATCGGTTGCTCAGGAGTGAAGAAAAACAAGACATAATGAATTTATCAAATGATGTAAAAAGGTTTGTTCAAACAACACCCTGGGATGATAATTATTCTGATTTAAACATTAATCTCTATATTCAAATTATATTTGAAAGTATTACCGTCAAAGGGAACGAGACAGTCTATAATTGTCAAGCTATGTTTTCAAATGGAAAAGATCTACGATATTTTGATAAAAGCGCTCAATTTTATTACAGCTCCAGTACTAGCCTATACTATGACCCTGTTCTTTTTGAGCCTTTAACAGGTTTTTTAGCCTTCTATGTTCATCTTATTTTAGCAGGTGAAATTGATACCTATGAATTTAATGGTGGGAATAGCTCCTATGAATTGGCTAGAGATATTGCAATACGTGGCTCTGCTTCTGATTATAAAAAAGGCTGGAGTTCAAGATTGAGTGACGTAGATGACCTTAGCCGTAATACTGGTTTAAGGAAAGCCCGATTAGCATTTTATATCGCTTATGAATTATTTGAGCAAGGTGACGTTGAAGGTGCATTGCAAGAGCTTGAAATCATGCTTAATGGCCTTGAGGAATCCTACCGTGATGTAGGTCGAGACAACAGTACTCAATACTTTTTAAAAGTAAAATCAGATGAAATTGCAGAAATACTAACATTTCTTAATAAAAAAGAGCTTTTAAAAGATATGAAAGAGCTAGATCCAGATAGGCGTGACTTATATCAGTCTTTTTTGGATACTATATCTGAATAGGTTTTTTTTCTAAATAAATAATGCTGCAGAACAATTGAGTTTTTGGTCATCTGCTCTATTATTTTATTATCATTAACCTTTCTAATTTTCCTAAAATTAATTCTTTTCCTTATTATTGTAGCTGGATTTAAAACTAGCCATAATCCTGACTTTAATATTCCGATCATATGATTATAATCCAATTTCTTTAAAGCATATAGAAATGCAATGAATTCAAACATCAAACGAAGGCTCCCTAGATACATTGAAAGGGGTATTGAATAATTGCTTAGAATCATTATTAAAGAATTTCTATGGTTTAAATAATACTTTTTTTGTGAATTCATTGGCAGAGATACACCATTTTTATGATAAACTTTTGACTTGGGTTCTACCCAAATCTCATATCCCATAGCTTGAAAACGCCAGCAGAGATCAATTTCTTCCATGTGGGCAAAAAATACTTCTTCGAACTTTCCAGCTTCAACAAACAGCTTTTTCCTAACAATAATTGCAGTTCCTGAAGCCCAAAAACATTTTTGAGTATTGTCATATTGTCCATTATCAACTTCCTGATCTAAAAATAAGCGACCTCTCGCAAAGGGAAAGCAAAGAAGATCCATATACCCACCAGAACCACCAGCATAATCAAATATGTTTTTTTTATAATAGTTTAATATTTTAGGCTGTGCTGCCCCAATTGAGGTGTTTGAATCCATACAATCGACTAGATGATGAATCCAATCAGGATTTTGGATAGTGTCATTGTTTAAAAATATTAAATATTGGCCTCTTGCTTTTTCAGAACCAATATTACACCCACCTGCATATCCAAAATTTTCTTTGTTTTCAATCAATAATACATCAGGATGATTGTCTTTTATCCATTGCTGGCTACCATCGGAAGA
>TARA_B110000003_G_scaffold95670_1_pt1 | contig 11680 bp, 7 predicted proteins | sample TARA_B110000003 | Tara Oceans TARA_B110000003 (sample SAMEA4396424) | marine metagenome | biome: Westerlies Biome; feature: [SRF] surface water layer (ENVO:00010504); material: water (ENVO:00002006), including particulate matter (ENVO:01000060) such as... | depth 5 m
AAAACGATGCCACTAAGCGTAGACGAACTTCGTGCCAAAGTACAACATTACCGTAGTAACGGTTTGAACACACAACAAATTGCAGATGAATTATCTCTTTCACAGACTACAATTCAGTGGTTATCTACAGAAAAATATTCGAATAATGTAGTTTCAGAAGATAGACCTACTGACGTCCAAGTAGGATGGAGGTCGGTTGCTGTAAAGGCCAGTAGAATAGAAGCAATATCATATATATTTGCAGATATAATTGAAGAAGAAATAGGCGATGAAGTAGATACTATTGTTGGTATTAGTATAAACGGTATACCTTTTGCACAGGCAATTGCAGGGCAATTAGATTTAGATTTAGCAGTAAGTCGTTCAATTAGTGAGGAGGAGGGAGCACATATTTCAGAAATATTTGCTAATGTTTCCGGAAAAATGGTGGTTGTTGTTGATGATGTAGTTTCATCAGGAACCACACTTAAGAAAACAATCAATAATCTAAGAAATGCAGGTGCTGATGTTAGACTTTGCTTGGTTCTAGCAAATAAATCAGAAGTGAATGCCCTCGAAGGAGTGCCTCTGCGAGGATTAGTCAGAGTAGTAACTGTTTGAGGCAGAAGAATGCATTGGGCTGATCATACCGCAATGCGGCTCTCTGAACAATACAACTCGCAAGTAATTGCTTCGGGAATCACTCCATCTGGTGAATTTCATATTGGACATCTACGTGAAATTTTAACAGCAGAAATGATTCATAGAGCATGCTTAGATAAAAAAATAGATTCAGAATATATTTTCATTGTAGATTCAATGGACCCTCTAAGGAGAGTCTATGATTTTCTTTCAAATGAATATGAAAAATATATAGGTTGTCCACTTGTAAATATCCCTGCTCCCAATCCTGATGGGTCGCCTAGTAAAGAGGGACAAAATTATGCAAATTATTTCCTCGAACCATTCTTAGAATCATTAAAGGAAATCGGAGTTTATCCTAGGGTAGTAATGAATCATAAAACTTACGAAGACGGTAAGTTTGCAGAAAAAATTGATTTAGCGATAAAAAATAAAGATAAAATTCATGAAATAATTGAAAATATTTCAGGAAGAGAATTACCAGAAGATTGGTATCCCTATAATCCAATTGGGAGTGATGGAAGTATGGATGGAGTTAGGGTAACTAGTTATGAAAAACCATATGTATTCTGGACAGATAAACACGGAATTGATGGTCAGTCTGATATTAGAAAAGCAGATGGTAAAATGCCTTGGAGAGTTGATTGGGCAGCCAGATGGGGTATACATGGAATTACATGTGAACCTGCTGGTAAAGACCATGGTGCATCGGGAGGAAGTTTTGATACCGGTATTCCAATTTGTAAGTTATTAGGGAGTGAACCTCCAGGGAAAATGGTATATGAATGGATACAATTGAAAGGTAGTGGCCCTATGTCAAGTTCTAGTGGAAATACAATAGGACCAATAGAAGCCTTAGATCTAGTACCACCTGAAATTTTGAGATATATAATCGCCAGAACTAAAGTCAAAAAGCATATTGATTTTGATACTGGGCCATCCCTTTTCGAGACAGCCGATGAGTATGAACGATTAGTTTCTAATCCCCCATCCGGAGAGGGTTTGAGTAAAAAGAAAAAAGTGGCTAAGGATACTATCTTAGGGTCTCTGAGATTAAGTCAAGTCAATAGAGGAGATGATCCGTCTAAATCAATAGCAGGTGTGTCATTTCGTCATTTAGCAATGCTAGCTCAAATTAAGTCAAGAGATCAAGATATATGGGATTCACTGAATAAGAGTGGTCATATCGATGGAAAGCCAAATGAATCATTGATTGGACGCCTATCAAGAATGAGGAATTGGATCGAAGGTGTTCATTTTCCAGAGGATGCGAGAATAAGAATACAAGAACAAATTAGTAATGAGAATAAACAAAAACTAACAGAACAACAAAATTTATTTCTATCAGAATTATCAACAGAATTTGATACTTGTGAATGGTCTGAAAATAAAGTTAACGAGTTGATAAGAGAAACTACAAATAAAATAGGAATCAATCGAAGAGAGGGGTATATTGCACTATATTTAATGATATTAGGAACAGATTATGGACCAAGAATCGCATCGATTATTACTGAACTAGATAGACAACAAATAATACAAATATTTTCAAAATCGCTGTAAAAGATTTGAGAAAATTTGAGAAGTTTGTCCAGTAGATCTTGCGGCTAATCTTCTAACTATTAATTCTGGAGTTGATTTGGCAATATGATTTCTTTTTGGCGTTCTGTCAACAATTAAATCCATGTTTTCATCGAGTCCTTGGGCTTCAATACCATCAATTCTCACCTCTTCACCCATTACTTTAGAAATCGCACTACCTATATGAGTAACTAATAATACATTAGTATCTTGGTTATCACATGAAGCAGATAAAAGACCCCCAAGAATTATAGAGGCAGATCCAGGTTCAGTAATTGCTTCAAGTTCGTCTGCGAGTATAACTTTTCGATTCTTTGAAACTAATACTTCTGCGAGTTTTTTCAGAGTTCTTTCTAAAGCACCTGCGGACTGAGTACCTGAAACTTTAGCTAGCATATGTAATTCATCTAAAAGTCCTACTGAAGCATGAGAAGCAGGAACAGGTAATCCTGAATGTGCTAGTAAAATCATCGATCCGAGTGTTTCGAGAAGAGTAGTTTTACCTCCTGAATTAGCCCCTGAAAGTAATGCTATTCTATCCCTCTCACCTTCAGGTGCTACTTCACCTATACCGTAAGTAACCGGATCGGGCTCACAATCTAATAGGATATGGCGACCATCTTTCATCCAAACTCCAGGATGAGACATTGAAAATTCTGGCATTGTACATCTATTAGTTACTGCCCATTTACCTATCCCTAACCACATATCAATTTCGATAAATTTTGATATTGCTTGTCTTGCGGGTTTCATAATCTTAATTGTTGAGTTAGCAATCGCAATTTCTCCTTCATTTCTTTCTGATAAAATTGCCTCATCTAGTTCAGTTTCTATTTGTTCAATAGAGTCTCGATTAATTATGCATGGATATTCACTAGAATAGAATTCGCTAGGTATTGAAACATCAGAATTTTCTAAATATTTCTCTAATCTTCTAATTCCATCTTGAAGAGAAAAGTCAATTGTATCTGCGACAGTGCTTTTTAACCGGCGTTCTAAACTACTGATATCTGAATAGTATGAAAGAACTTCATCGCCATCAAATGATATTGTTGCATCAGAAGTTCCAGATACAATCGCATCATTAACCCCGGCTTCTATTGATTTTACTTCGCCCCATAGGCCGTCACGAGATTTTTCTAAATTTACAAGACGGGATGAATCATTGTCTAAAGATTGTAATAATAGAGGTAGATTTACTAATTTTTCTAAAGGCTCAGAAATTTTTTGTCCAATAATACTTATTGGCCACACTTCATCTAATAAATCAGAAATTATTGATAAGTTTACTGAGTTTAATTTTAACCATTGAAGTGGTATTTCGGGTACTAGTTTGTATAATGAGTCATCAGATTTACCTACTATCCATCCTGAAGGTATCTCCTCAGGGGCGCCTATTCCAATCCAAGTCACTCGAGGTATTCCCAAATAATCTTGCCACTTTTCATCATCTGAACGAACTAATATCCTACATTTATTATTAATATGAGTTAATTCTTCTATTACATCTGTATTTGGTACAACAATCACTCTTTCGATACGTGAAGCTGGTTCTTTTGTATAACTAAGGCCAGAAATATGATTAATCCATGATTCAAATGAAGATTTATTATCCGTTACAAATCGAATCGCATTATTCGACCAAATTGTTCTAGATTGTATTTCGGAAAAATCAGATTTTGTAAGTGGATTTATGATTGAAAGCCTCTCTTTAGCAGCCTTTGTTTTAATATGGTATGAAATATTATTAATCAATTCACGATGTAATTTACGACCCTCTTCAGTAGTAGTTACTTCTCCAACTCGACCATTTGCAGAATTGATTAATTTCACAGCTCTTTGGGGAGATATCCCTTCTATTCCAGATAGTGTACTAACATCCCCATCTTCAAGAGCGCGTTCGACATCTTGTAAAGACCCTATTTCTAATACTAGTTTTTGTGCTAGAGTTTCACCTACACCTGGTATTTCTGTCAGCGACATCATAATTGATTTTGAAATTCCGAGGTAATTAAGGAAATCGGAAAAATATCCTTTATTGATTATCTTGTTAGACTAATACCTCTAAAGCGAGCCTATCTCTAATAACCTTGGCTCTGGTATCCCATCCATAGCTTCGGCAATAGCAAGAACTTCCATTCTAGCGCCTGCCATTGTAGTAACAAATGGAATATTAAGCTCGACTGCTAATCTCCTCATCATATTACCATCAAGAACAGCGCCCCCTGTGTTTCGAGGTGTATTAATGATGAGATGAATTTTACCTTGGCGCATTAAATCTAGAGCATCAGGAGTCATTCCTTCTGTAATTCTATAACATGTTTCTACTTCTAATCCGCCTTTATCACGTAATACATTAGCTGTTCCTTTGGTAGCATAAATTTTGAAACCTAAATCGATTAAAGACTTGGCTTGATCAATAATTGTATCTTTATCTTTATCTTTTACTGTGATATATACGCCGCCTTCTGTTGGCACTGGAGATTCTGTTGCTAACCTTGCTTTCAGATATGCAGCAGATGCTCTCTCGTGACTGCCCATCACTTCTCCTGTTGATTTCATTTCAGGCCCAGGAGCAGGATCTAAACCCCGGAGTTTAATGAAAGGAAAAACTGGTGCCTTTACACATACCGCATCTGTCTGAGGTTTTGGAATATTAAGATCAGACAACTTTTCACCAAGTGCCACCATAGCTGCAATTCTTGCTAGCGGTACGCCCGTTGCCTTAGCAACGAATGGGAATGTTCTAGAGCCTCTAGGATTAACTTCCAATACATACAATACTTCATCACGTATTGCAAACTGAATATTATAGCAACCACGAATTCCAAGCTCAAGTCCTATCCTTCTAGTCCAGTCATCTACCTGTTTCAAAATATTATCAGATATATTCTGAGGTGGGATAAAACAAGTAGAATCACCAGAATGTATTCCGGCTTCTTCCAAGTGTTCCATTATCGCACCTACTAGAACCTCTCTACCATCACATACTGCATCAACATCCAATTCGACTGCATTACCAAGATACTCATCAACAAGTAATGGTTTTTCAGGAGAAAGGAACGCATCTTGCATGTAGGTTTCTAGTTGACGATTTGAAGATAGAATTTCCATTCCTCTACCACCGAGGACATATGAAGGTCTAATCAAAACAGGGTAGCCGATCTCTCTTACAGCTTCTCGTACTTCATCTGGAGTTGTGGCCGTTTGTCCGTTAGGCATCCTTAGGTCATTTCTATGAGAAAAAGACTCAAACCTTTCCCTATCACTTGCTTCATCAACAGCCTCAGGGGTAGTTCCCTCCATTATTAAATCAAGGCCTAAGGTCGATAAATGTGACAAATTATTCGATAATGGTAAGGCTAAATTTATTGCTGTTTGGCCTCCAAATTGTAATAGAATTCCGTGAGCATCTTCACGAAGAAGAACTTCACTCACGCATTCGAGAGTTAACGGATCAAAGTATAACCTATCACTTGTGTCAAAATCAGTAGAAACAGTCTCAGGATTATTATTGATAATAATTGCTTCATGCCCTAAATCTTGTATAGCGCCCACAGCATGAACACATCCGTAATCAAATTCTATCCCTTGTCCTATTCTGATAGGACCACTGCCGATAACAACAATTCTTTTCTTACCATTAGGAGAGAGATTTGGAACATAATCAATTCCTATTGATTCTGAGCCGCATTCATAAGTCGTATAATAATAGGGGGTCACAGCAGCAAATTCTGCTGCACAGGAATCTACCATCCTAAATCTAGGATGTATGGACAACTCATGTCTACGTAGAGTAACGGAATGTTCATCTTCACCAATGGGTAACTGTTTGAATCCTGATGCAGGGAAACCACATAGAGCATCAGCAATATGTAAGTCAGAAAAGCCAAGGCCTTTCCATGAACGCATTTCTTTAGCAGGGATTTGAGATGGAGTTAGACCTAATTCACCAGCCGCTCGAATTTCCGTTTCAATAGCTGCCATTCTTTCAAAACGATGTAAGAACCATCTGGTGACTCCGCCAGTTAAATCACGTACATCCTCTATCGAATAACCTCTTCTAAATGCCTCAAAAAGAGCGCCCATTCTTCTATCAGTAGGAATTCTTAACCAATCTACTAAAATCGCCTCTGGTAAGGCTTGTGATGCCCTCTCATCCATTGTTTCACCACCTGATGCATCAGCTAAAGTCAGAGGTCTAGGATGAGGTTGACCATATTCTAAACTAGCCCAAGCTTTGAGGAATGCCTCTTCGAAACAGCGACCTATTGCCATAACCTCGCCAGTAGATTTCATTGAAGTTCCGATTGTCCTATCCGCAGTCCTAAATTTATCAAAAGGCCATCGAGGTATTTTTACAACACAATAATCTAAAGTTGGTTCAAAGGCAGCAGTTGTTCCCTCTCCAGTAATAGGATTTGGAAGTTCATCAAGTGTATAACCAACGGCAATTAAGGCAGCCATTCGAGCAATAGGATATCCTGTTGCTTTAGAGGCTAAAGCAGAAGAACGGGACACACGAGGATTCACTTCAATTACACGATATTCACCATCATTTTGATTAACTGCGAATTGAACATTACATCCCCCTTTGATATTTAATCTTCTAATTAATTTTAAAGCAGCATTTCTTAATTTCTGATGATCTCGATCAGAAAGAGTTTGTTGGGGAGCAACAACAACCGATTCTCCAGTATGCACGCCCATAGGGTCAAGATTTTCCATAGTACATACTATTATCGCATTATCCGCATCATCTCTCATGACTTCATATTCATGTTCTTGCCAGCCTAAAATACTTACTTCAATTAGTACCTGACCTATTGCTGAATGGAGGATGCCTTGACTAGCAATCTCGACTAATTCGCCCATGTTGAATGCTGTTCCACCACCTAAACCACCGAGAGTGAAAGCAGGCCTAATTAAAAGAGGGAAACCGCCTAAAGTATTTGCTGCTTTTATTACTTCATCAATTGAATCGCATGCTATTGCTTTACAAACTGGAAGATCAATTTCTTCACATACTTTCTTGAATAAATCTCTATCTTCTGCCTCATCGATAGATGCTAAATTACAGCCAATTAATTCTACCCCCAACTCATCAAGAGAACCATCGTGAGCAAGTGCCATAGCGATATTCAAGGCGGTTTGCCCACCCATTCCTGCAAGTATAGCATCTGGTTTTTCCATTTCTAAAATTCTTTTTACAACCTCTGGTAATAATGGTTCGATATATATCCGATCAGCCATTTCGGGATCATTTTGAATAGTTGCAGGATTAGAGTTAATCAAAATAACTTCATATCCATCTGCTCTTAATGCCCTACATGCCTGTGAACCTGAAAAATCAAACTCAGCCGCTTGACCTATTCTAATTGGCCCACTACCAAGAATAACTATTCTTTGTAAATCGTCTCTACGAGGCATATTATTTACTACCTCGGAGAGTTTTTGTTGTATCATTTAAAATGAAATTTCCCCTTACAATCTCAGAGAATCTATCGAACAAAGGGGCCGCATCATGAGGCCCCGGGCATGCTTCAGGATGAAACTGTACTGTAAATGCTGATTTGCCGACTAAGTCAAGACCTTCCACAGTTCTATCATTGGCATTGACATATCTAACTGTAAAATCTGATCCTAAGACATTGTCTCCTTTTTCTGAACAGGCTCCACTTGGATGTGGAGCGAGCATGCCTTGTTCAGGATCTTCTACAGCGAAACCATGATTTTGACTGGTTATATGTACTAAACCACTTTTTAAATCAACAACAGGTTGATTCGCACCTCTATGGCCGTACCTTAGTTTGTATGTTCTTAATCCTGCTGCTAATCCCATTAATTGATGCCCAAGACAAATCCCCATTACTGGTAAATCTAACCTTACCGCAGAAGAGAGTGTTTTCCTAGCAACTGTTGCTGCGCCTGGATGCGCTGGATCTCCTGGTCCATTAGAAGAAAAGAATGCATCAGGCGACCATTTGTGAATAATTTCATCAAATGACATATTAGCAGGGCACCAAACCACCTCAAAACGACGGCAAAGTTCTCTAAGAATATTAAACTTCACACCACAATCTATAGCTGCAACTCGCGGTAAGAGATTACCATCAATATCTTTAGCTCCTTCATTAAGAATTACTGACTCAGAGCAGGTAACTTCAGCTACTAAATCTTCGGAATCTGGAGGAGTCATTTCATCAAGGATAACTTGCATTTCTTGTTCTTTCTCAACAGGCCCAAATATACAGAGGACCGTACCATGTTCTCTGACTCTTCTCGTCAAAGCCCTTGTATCGATTCCTTCTATTCCAGGGACTCCATGTGAGAGTAAGAATTCATGAACACTACCTATTGAGTCTCTATGATCGGGAACTTTCATCAACTCTCGACACACAACTCCACGCGGCCATACGCCAGATGATTCAGAACTATTTGCATGAATGCCATAATTTCCAAGGAGAGGCCAGGTAAATGTTAGTACTTGTCCTGCAAAAGATGGATCGGTAAGACTTTCCTGATATCCACACATTCCAGTAGTAAAAACTAGCTCTCCTTGAGCAATCGTTTCAGAACCAAATAAGGAACCTCGGAATCTCGTCCCATCAGCCAATAAAAGCAGCCCAGGGGCTAAACTCGGCGGTTGAATATCTTCTGAATCTATCAGAATATCTGCTGCATCTGTGAATATAGGAGGGTTATTGACACCAAAAATATTGGCTCCGGGAGAGAATCCCCTAGCCGGTGTCGAGTTCGACATCAACGATACTGCTAGAACCCGATTATTAATCATTGATGTTGAATAATCAGTCAGAAGTATACTATTTTTTTTATTCTTCTTCTATATTTACTACTTGCTTACGGATTGCATTTGGGATTACTCGCAATTCTCCATTAGAGAAATGTACTTCATCATCAAGTTCTCCAACAAGAGAATCCAGAAAGATTGCTAATGCGGCGACCTCTGAATGTGGTTGATTGCCTATCGAAACGTTATGATTTGCTAATCTATAAACTTCACCAGGAACTTTAGTGCCACCCACCACTATAATCATTGGTTTATCTAAATTAATTTTAGGTAAAGCCTCTTTCCAAGGGTTCACCATACATGGTCAAATGAATAATACAACCAGGTTCCCCATTTCCACTATCTTTTGAAAACTTTCTGAGAAGACTGAGTGGTTTTTTCTCATATCGGCATTGAAAATTACCGCCAAATCTTTTAGAAACAGAATTCCATGTTTCTAAAGCAGAAGGATCTTGTTCACCTGCTAGATATATTTCATTGGCGCCAAAAGCTCTCGCAGTTAATCCTAGATGAGAAGTAATACGTTTATCTCTCTCTCTCCTATGACCTAAACGGAGTACACCAATATGTGGAAGTCTAGTAGTACCCATACTTCCTATCCGAGAGGTGACTCTTCATCAGCATGACCCTCGTAGAGAGTTGTATTTGGAGAAGGGAAAATATCTACATCATTAGAGAGTAACCAGGTTCTTACCCATTGAAGAAGTAAAGCATCGAAAAAGAATTTTGTAGCGAAATGGAGTAGAATTGCAAGAATCAATAGCCTTCCACTAGCAAATATTGCATTTTGAATATCTATATCACCTACATCCAATACAAGATTACCAAAAGGCTCTAAGATGTAGAACGCTCCAAGAATCATTAAAATACCAGCAATATTAGATAAAATCGCGTTACCTTGCTCTCTACCTATAGACATCACCAAAGTTGCAAATAATGCAATGGCTGGAACGATGATACTTAATTCAGAAAATTCAAAACCACCTAATTGAGAAGCAGGAATAGCGGCATCCCCTAGCCTTTCAGCACCCTTTTCTACAGAAATCCACCATAGTAAAATTGCCATTATTAGCATGGCTCCGGAAATTCGTCCTCGCTGAAATATCATATCTCTGATATCGTGCCTATTTTGAGGTTGTAATCTTTGAATTATTGATTCCATCATTTCTAAAGAAGATTGATTCATAGGATCCCCTTCTAAAGTTGAAGAAAGGGGGGAAGAGATAGTATTTACACCATCTTCAAATGTATCGTCTCCAATAACCATTGTTGGATTGCCACTACATCACATCATAAAGGGTTGGTTGAATCGAGGTATCAATATGGCTGACTGGAGACCCTTGATGCGTCGCCGAAATGATGGTTTTCCTCGAATAATGGGGGTACTAAATATCACTCCAGATTCATTCTATGCTAATTCTAGACTATCTAATATTGAGAAAACTCTAGATCTTGCCTCAATGATGATTCAGAATGGAGCCGATTGGTTAGATATTGGAGGAGAATCAACTAGGCCTGGTGCCAAACCAGTAAATTCTAAAGAAGAAATGAAAAGAATTTTACCGATAATTCGTGCTTTAAGAGAAAAATATCCTGAAATAGGAATTTCGGTAGATACTAGAAGAGCAGATGTTGCTGAAGCAGCATTAGATGAAGGAGCAGATATGATCAATGATGTTTCTGCATTGAGTGATCCTAGAATGGTAGAGGTCATCAAATCACGAAACTGCCCAATTTGCATAATGCATATGAAAGGTTTACCTGAAAATATGCAAAATTATCCAAAATATGGAGATGTGGTCTCAGAAGTTAAACAAGAGTTGGCTGAAAAAATAAAAATTCTAATTGATGCAGGAGTTAAACCTGAACAAATAATTGGTGACCCTGGAATTGGATTTGGAAAATTATTACAACATAATATTGAGCTTTTATCAGCTGGAAGAGGAGTAATTCCAATACGAGATATTGGATTGATGTGGGGAGTCAGTAGGAAAAGAATGTTTTTCGATTTATTAGGTAGAGACGATACTAATGATAGGTTAGCAGGAACTTTGGGGATTGCCGCAATGGCTAAGTCTAGAGCAGTCGATATCATCAGAGTGCATGATGTCCCAGAACATACAGACCTGTTTAGAGCGATGTCTGCATTGGAGGATTATTGATGTCTGAAATTACTAAAAACATAGTTGATATTGATGATAAACTTCGTCTACTAGGTACTGCTCATGTAAGTACTACATCTGTTAATCTAGTTAAACAACAGATCTCAGAATATGAACCGGATCTTATTGCAGTCGAACTTTGTGAATCAAGATTAGCAGCATTAAAGAAACCGGAAGGAATCGATAATGAAGAGTTATTGAAAATCATTAGTGACGGAAAGTCTGCTATGATTATACTTCAATCGGCTCTATCATTACAGCAAAGAAAAATGGGTATTGATTCAGGAGAGAAACCAGGGGCAGAACTATTGGCAGCAATCAATATTGCAGAAGATGCAAATATCCCAGTTGAATTAATTGATAGGGATGTTATTATCACTCTCAGAAGAGCATGGCATAAAATGGGTTTAAGAGAAAAAATGCGGGTACTTGAAGCATTATTGATTGAAGATATAGAAGATGAAGATTTTGATTTAGAAGAATTACTTGAAGATAGTGATTTACT
>TARA_B110000003_G_scaffold61370_1_pt1 | contig 11658 bp, 9 predicted proteins | sample TARA_B110000003 | Tara Oceans TARA_B110000003 (sample SAMEA4396424) | marine metagenome | biome: Westerlies Biome; feature: [SRF] surface water layer (ENVO:00010504); material: water (ENVO:00002006), including particulate matter (ENVO:01000060) such as... | depth 5 m
TATCGCCATCCTCGGCAGATGCTAAACGACCAGACTTATGATGGTCATGTATCGATTCACGATGACAAAATGGCGGAAGACTTAGGCTTTAGTGGTGCACCGATAGAAGGCCCGACGCATTTTAGCCAGTTTGTTCCTCTGTTGGCAGAAGTATTCGGTCAGCCATGGTTTGAGACGGGATGTATTAGTTCGCATTACTTGAATATGGTCGTAGAGGGAGAAGAAGTGCGCGCTTTTGTCGAGCGTCCAGTTGAGGGTGCACTAATTACACGAATTTGGGCTGAAAAGCGCGATGGCACACCGGTGCTTTCTGGTACGGCCAGTGTAGGATCTGGTGATGAGTTATCAGAGCTCGATCAGCGTCGGGCGAAACTGAAGGCGTCAGATCAGCTTGTGATTTTGTCTGAACTCTCGGTTGGCATGAAAGGAAAGAAAGATGAGTTGGTGTCGATGGGCTTTGACCAGAATATGGGCGACCTTTACCCATTTAGCTTAAATGATAAGTTACGTGGAATTACCGAATTGTCTTCCTGGTATACCGCAGAGGGTGGATCCGGCTCGCCCTGGGGGAGAGCCATTATTCCTCTAGAAATGATTAGTGTGCTGACACAATACAGTTCTCGTGAGGCCGAGTTTCCAGTAAAAGGGCCAGCCGTTGGATTGTTTGCAGATCAGGAAATCAAGTTGATCGACGGTCCCCTGTTTGTCGGTCAAGCCTATCGTTTGCAGCGAGAAATTGTCTGCTTAAGTGAGAGTCGGCGCGTTGAATCGAATTGGGTGATGACTTCGGTATACGACGCCGAGTCCGGGAAATTAGTCGCAGAATGTTTGTTAAACTCAGCGACGTTAAAAGACTCGTACGCCAAGTATGCCGAAGAAGCTGGAAAGTTAGGAAAGGTGCTCTCTTAAGCTCCCTGCTATATCTGAAACATGCTGATCAATGACACCCATTGTAGTGAGCGCTTCTTCGAGGCGTAGGACATATTCAATATTGGTGCCGCTAGGTCCTGCTGCCGATTTAATTTGTTCCACTATCTCATGGATTGCTGACGGCCCAAGGTAGTCTGGGTTGCCTGGCGTTGCAAAATAGGTCAGTCCGCTCTGTTTGTGACCGCGGATATCAAGATCGATTTGAAGTCGTTCGTAGCCGCCTTTTTCCCTGTAGTCGAGATGTGCTAATACGGCCTGAGCTTGGGCTGGGTCTATGCGGTAGGCAACGCCCCAACAAGTACTATCAGGAGAGGCGTGTAGTGTGACAACTCTGCCGGGGTATGCCGGCACACCTCTGTGATCGGCTGAACCCTGCCAAAACCTGCGAACATAGCCTCTGATAGCGGCGGGCGCTTGCTCTTCATATGGGAAGTCAGCTCTCCATATTAAAGAGCCGTAACCAAATATCCATAGAGGAGTTTTCTGTTGCATGGGTCAATAGAAAATTTTAGTTTCCGATTCGGTATCTAAGCTTAATCACAAAAACATCGACAAGCCGCTCAGACCATGAGGACCTGATAAGTTCAGAAAAACTGTCCTGCGGTCGGCTGTCAACATTTGAACCCCGTGTATAGACAACAAATAAATCAGACAGCGGGGCAATTTCCCATCGGTACCTTGCCTGAAAGGTTAGGCGACTAATACTGAAATCTCGCAGTTGTTCATTTTCCCCCCTGAATTCTTCGATGAGGTCTCCGTCTCCTATCGGTACGGACCATCTCTCATCTTCGAATGCTTTAATGCCAGCCCATTGTGCCGTAATCTTGAATTGCTGACGGGCGCTCAGGAAATAACTCGCCTCGATACGAGGTCGCCAGATGGAAGTATTGAATGTTGTAAAGTCCCGGCCTTCGTCGTGAATCAACCATCCTTTCTTGTCTTCATAGGTGATAAAAGATGAGAATGAAAAGCGATCAGTAGGACGCCACGTGACGTTGAGTTCATATTCCATCGAACGTCCGCCAATGTCTTCATCCTTATAAAAAACACCATATTCGGTACTCAGTTTCTTTGAGCCGTCGGTCCCATAGAGCACGCCGGTGCTGACTCTGCCATCAATTTTAAATGCTCCGTTGCCGCCACTATTCACGTCATCCCATCGACTCGGGAAGTACTTGAGCTCGGTGACAAGTAGGTTGTTGTTGTTAAAAACTCGTTCCTGGGATGAGAACAGTCCCGAGCGCACATTTTTACCGTCGGTGTTGTATTGCTGAGTAAAGCCAAGGGATGTTTCTCTTGACTTGATATGTGAAAATCCCGATTCGCTTCGTTTGTAGTCGTAATCCACGCCAACGAGATCATTGCGTCGGAGGAAACCCAGATCGTTGATGTCGAGGTCTTCATCGTAATAGTCGAAGCTCATGCTATGCTCTCGACCCCGAGAAGGATTGTATTGAACATCGACAAACCCACCCGCACCGGTGATATTATCAACGTCACTGAACATGAACTGTGCATCCGTGTTCCACTTTCCCTGACGGGAAAGGTAATGACCATCTAGGGAATGCACCATAGCTTGGCTTTGGGGATGATCTACAACAGTGCCGAGCCAGCCAAAGCCTCTTCTGGCGCCGGTACTGGTGTCTTCATACAACACTCTACCAATACCGAATTCACGTCCATCCTGAACCACGCTAAGGGGATTCGAGTCTAACTCACCTTCCAGCAACGTATCTTCCTCGAATGCAGTCAGCAGACCGTATCTCAGCTTGCCGTTTTGACCGGTTATCTTAGCCGCTCCGAATAATTCCGAGGGTTGATTTCGCTCGACGCTTTCAAGCTCAAAATCGTCTATATCAGGCCTAATTGGGGCGCTGCCGATTCTTCTGGTATTGACCAGGGTTGTTGGCGTACCTCCCCAACTTCGTGCCCTGGGGGTTGCATCAAATATCTCGTTGCCTTCGAGAAAGAATGCACGCTTTTCGGGGAAAAATGTTTCAAATGAGGATAGATTGACGTCAACTCTATCGGACTCAACGTTTCCGAAATCAGGATTTAACGTTGCGGTGAGCTGCAGGTTAGTAGATGGTCTCCAGAATACGTCAAAACCAGCCTTGTAACTGTCAGGGTCGGCATCATCAAGATTGTTATAAGTTGTCGACGCATAGGGGTAAAAAGTAAATTGCTGTTTTGGGCTTACACCATCAACTCTTAGCTTCCTCAGTTTCGAAAGAAACACATTCGTTGTTCTCGGTAGGCCAGGAATAGCCCATCGCTCATTTTTGTAGGCGACGCTGCGAGACAAGTAGATGCCCATGTTTCTGTTGCTGTTTGCCGATTCCGGCATTGTCATCATAGACCAGGGCAGGAAGAACTCGGTGTCAAAACCGCCTTCGACTTCAACCGAAGCGCCATTCCATGGCCCATCCCAGCGATTGCTAAATTGTCTCTCGGGTAGCACGGTACCATCCTGGAGTGTGCCTCCTAGGTTGACGCCGAACCAGTAGCCGTAAAGTCCTGACCCGCCAGGGTCGAGCGTAATCGAAATGGCATCTCTCGGTATAAAGTCGTCCCGTGAGCTTAATCTAGAGATCAGCGTCGCCTTCGGTTGCTCACTGTGGACGCCGACATACAGGCCTTTTTCCGTGTAAAATAGCTTCGCTTCTGTCCTGTATTCTGTTGGGACTAAGGTATCTGGTTCTATTACGACAAAATCGTCCATGTAAGGTAAAGTCGCCCAGACGTCTTCGTCAAGTCGTCCGTCTATCTTGACTCCAGCTTCTGAGTGCTGTTTTTTGACCAGCGTTGTTGTGACGTCATCGGCAATTTTTGTCACGCTGGGCGTATTCAGCTTCGATTGGGCATGAACGGGTAGGTTATATATGCCGGTGAATAGTAGCGTAATGAAGCCAATAAAAATTCGATACGAGAGGTTCGAGGCGCAGGGGCGCTTTTTAACACAGCAGTAATACAACAAGATCTCAAAATTCCATTTAGTAATAATTGTTGAGGAGGCTACTTGTGGCGGGTAAACCACGAGCATAATATAGACTCGTCGCGGGATCTGGTTTTCTAATAGAACGAGTCGTTCAGGAACATCGGAAGGCCGGGGGAAATGCTACAGGAATTTTGGAAAATAGGCCATTGAAACTCAGGAATTTTATCTCTGATTCGGTCCAGCTTGCTGGTGTGAGAATTGTTAATGCCGCTGCAAAATCAGGCGGTTACCATGTGAATCGAGGCATTCCCTATGGTCCGGAACCTCGAAATCAACTTGATCACTATGTCCTGCATACAGGTCATGCTGAAGACAAGTTGAAACGTCCGCTGGTCATGTTTATTTATGGCGGTAATTGGCAAAGTGGCCATCGAGGCAACTATCGTTTCGTCGCAGACACCCTATGCTCGCTTGGATACGACGTAGTCGTGCCGGATTATCGGCTTTACCCAGATGTCAGATTCTCGGATATCCTATCGGATGTTCGTATGGCCATAACCTGGGTGATGAACAGTGAGGAAATCGACTCTCGCCGCCCGATATACGTTATGGGGCACTCTGCGGGGGCTCAACTAGGATCTCTGTTGTGTCTCAACCCCGCATTGTTGTCTCATTTGCCCGGCGCTGAAAAACGTATAGCTGCTTTTATTGGCTTATCAGGTCCTTATGATTTTTATCCTTACACTGAGGAAAGTCACTGGGATCTATTCGCGCCGCAGCATGAGTATCCTCTCTCGCAGGCAGTCAACTTCGTTCGTCCCGACGCGCCGCCTCTGTATTTACTCCATGGAAAAGAAGATAACCGGGTGCGAAGAGGGCACTCGAAAAGTCTGATGGAGAAGCAACTGGCTGTGGGCGGCCAAGCTTGCCGTGAAGTCTATGAAGGCATTGGACACGTTGATATGGTAGTGTCATTTTCAGTATTTCATCGGCGAAAGAGTCAGGCCGTCAAAGATATTAAATCATTTATTGATCGTACGACGATCAATCGCACCGAGAACTCATTAAATAGCTAAGAGGGAAAGACCATGACGATAAGCGCATCTTCAACTGAAGAACTTTTGGTGGAACAAAATGGAAACATTGTTGTAATCACACTCAACCGCCCAGACAGACTCAACGCGATCAGTCGCGTAATGCTGAATGAGCTATCCGTGAAGATGACTGAGGCAAACAAGGATCCTGATGTGAGATGCATTGTGTTGACAGGCTCTGGCAAGGGTTTTTGCGCGGGACTCGACCTTATTGACGTTGGCCAAGGTGGCATCGGCAGTGGTGATTCCAAGGGCAGCAATCGTCCTCGTCAGCTTTTTGATTTGCGAGATGCGCCGATTAATGTGATGTGGAACATCGATACACCCATCGTTTGTGCACTCAATGGCGCAGCAGCTGGTTATGGTATGGACATCGCATTACTTTGTGATATCAGAGTTTCGGGACAATCCGGCAAAATGGCTGCTGTCACTGCCAAGCGCAATGTTGTGCCTGAAAGTGGCGGCACTTGGTTGTTACCCCGTTTGATAGGTTGGGCAAAGGCATCGGAGCTTTACTACCGCGGCCGCGTTGTCGGGTCTGAAGAGTGTCTCGATATTGGTTTGGTCAACACTGTTGTGCCAGATGCTGATGTGATGACAACAGCGATGACTTGGGCTCAGGAAATCGCTGACAATGCGCCGCTTGCTGTACAAACAACCAAACGCATGATGCGGATGGGGCTGGAACAATCATATGACACGTCAGTTGACCAGTTGATGATGCACCTGGGTGGTATGTTCCAGAGCGAAGATTTCAAGGAAGGGGTACAGGCTTTCCTCGAACGCAGAAAGCCGGAATTCACCGGGCGATAATCTCGCTTTAAAGCTCAATTGCACGAGGGCGTTGCTCTCGTGCTGTTTTTTGACCTTAAGCTGAAAGAAAAGTCCTGATTTCTTCTTCTCGATCCATGGCGTCACGGTAGCCTGCTTCCATCAGTTCTTTGCAAAACTCTGCTTCAAACAGCAGATAGCTTGCCATGCTGGCGCCACCTCCAGTGCTGGTTGCCCCTATCGTTTTGAAAAATGTTCGCATCGATAAGGGGAGCGTGGAGATATGTTTTGCTGCGATCTCATCGAATTTAATCGAAGGTGTAATGGTGAGCACATCAATCGGCCTTATGTTGGCAGCCTTCAGCTGATCGCTGCTGAGATATCTGCTGATAAAATTGAATTTCTCCAGCATTTCAATATCTTCATCCATCGCATCGATGAATGAGCTGTTGAGCAAATGCCCAGCAATCTGTGCAAATGTTGGCGTGTGTATAATAGGCGCCTGCGGTTCTTCCCGTTCTTTTTCGTGATAACTGACCCCGACGACAAACAGTTTTTCTGCGCCCAGATGTAGCGCGGCGCTGAGCGGTGCTCTTTGACGAATCGCGCCATCACCGAAATATTCGTGATCAATTTTTACCGGCGGAAAGATAGTTGGCAGCGCTGACGAGGCCATAAGGTGGTCATGAGTCAAGCGAGTGCCAACACCAAGACGTTGATTTCGACGCCAGCCTTTAATATTCGAATCGCCTTGAAAAAAACTGATGTTATGACCGGAATTATAAGCCAATGCTGTAATGCACAGCGCGTGCAATCGGCCATTGTTAATATGTTCATCAAGTTTATCAAAGTTAATTTCGGTGCTTAGGAGCTTCCTAAGAGGTTCATTGTCAAGCAAAGCGGACGCTGCGCCGGAGGCGATGCCGTCATGGAAGAATGAAAAAAATAATCTGAGGGTCGATTTTAACAACTGGGTATACCCGACCTTGTGGATCTGGTCGGATTGAAGGTTTTGCCAAAGCGTTTCAAGACGTTTAACAGCATGACCATAGTGATCACTTTCACAGGCAAGCATAGAGGCATTGAGCGCACCTGCGCTAGTGCCACAAATGATATCAAAGGGATTCATTCCTCCATCGGGTTGAATGTGCGCGATAGCCTTAAGCGCACCGACTTGGTAAGAGCCCCTTGCCCCTCCGCCGGAGAGGACTAACGCAGTCCTTTTTTGCCGTTGTTGCATATGATTCCGTTATAGGTACCCGAGGTTATATAATCAGTTTCGGTCAGGCGGACTCAGCTTCACTTAAAAAATTCAGCGCCAGTCCACATTGTAGTTAAAAGAGAGAGCAATGTCAGACTCCCAGAATCGCCAGCCAGGGCTATTGTCACACAAAGGACGACAAGATTGATGCGTTACTCCAGAACTCGTTTCATGCAAGCAGTGGATTTGTTGGGTGAAGTGCTTTCGGCTTCAGAACCGGCCGAACGTTCCGTCGAGAAATTTTTTCGGCGCAACAAACAAATGGGCTCAAAGGACAGACGCACTACCTCAGAAATTGTTTACCTGTGCGTTCGTCGTAAACTTGAATTAGAGACGCTGGTAAAATTGAGCGGCGTTTCTGCGCCTTCAGACATTGAAGCCATCGTTAGCAGTGGATTGCTGCGATACTTTGGCTGGCTTCCGGCGTATTTCAATGATACTAACGCTGCTCCTTACATCGCTTCGCTGAGTCTATATCTGAGTCAATTGAATGATGATGTGCTTGCACTCTCTGAAAAGTTGAATCTGCCGAATTGGTTATTCCAAGCAATGAGATCCCAATTTGATGAGCAAAGTTTGATCGATCTAGGTATGGCCTTGCTGCAACCCGCGGAAGTTGATATTCGCGCAAATACCCTAGTGAACGATCAGGCGCAATTATTGAGTGCCCTTAAGAAGCAGGGGGTTGAGGTTGAAGCAGCACGATTTGCCGAGACTGGATTGCGGGTTGCAAAAAGGGGTCCGTTACAAAACTCAAGATCCTTTAGGCAGGGTGGATTCGAATTTCAGGACGAGGGTAGTCAGCTGGTGAGTTGGCTAGCACATCCTGAGCCGGGTCAATTGGTCGTAGATTATTGTGCGGGCGCCGGGGGTAAAACATTGCATCTAGCTGAGTTGATGCGAAACGAGGGCAGGTTGATTGCAGCGGACGTTCATCCCAATCGTTTGGCAAGGCTCACGCCAAGATTGACACGTGCGAAAATTAATATTGTCGAGACTCAGGTGATTGATGAAAAAGCTGGCGCTGCATCATTCGATCCGAACTTGATAGGCAAAGTCGATTGTGTGTTGATTGACGCGCCTTGCTCTGGGGTGGGTACACTGAGGCGAAATGTTGGGCTCAAGTGGACTAGTCAAAACCTCGAGGCGCTCACGGCGCTACAATCAAACATCCTTGAGAGTGCTGCGCAGCTTGTTAAACCTGGAGGGGTCCTAGTCTATGCTACCTGCTCATTTCTTCATGATGAGAATCAGTGTGTAGTTGATTTGTTTCTAAGTAAGAACAAGCACTTTATGCGGTCACAAAATTGGATAGGCTCCTCGGATTCAGGACTCGCGAGGATCAGGGGAGCAGATGCCTCGTTAGCGAAGCAAATTCAGTCTCGCGGCGAGCTGGTGCTCAGGCCCGACCTTCATGATACAGATGGTTTCTATGCGCAAAGGTTAGAGAGAATATGAGCAGCGCTTTTATCTCACTTTTTGCAGATTTTCTCTCGCGATGAGTCGAGTCCAATTTTCCATCGAAAATGCCTGAGAAAATATCGAAGCCATTACCCCATCATTCAACAGAGACTTTACTTCATCCGCGGACAAGTCGGTGAGCTTCTCTGGGTCAATTGAAACATAGTTAGCAATGACGGTCGGCTCACTTCCATCGTCTGTGTTCTGCGTCGCTGTCTGGGGAGTTAGTAATCCAAGTTCCTTAATTCGCCGACAAAGGTTCTGGGTTTTTGTCGCCTCAAGCGCGAACTGCTGGCAAAAATCAATCATGTCCTGAGTTTCCTTTGTAACTGATTGACCGTCAAAAAACGGAAAGTCGGCATGTTCGGTTACCCCGTCCGCTCCGGTATCGATTACGACGGCTGCCTGATTATTCTCCCCCGTCGCAAGTGCGTATGGATATCGTCTAATATAGGAGGGCACGTAACTATGCGGATCCCATTGCCCATCTTCTGAGACGAACAGGTTTCGGTCTTCCTTTAAGCCGACAATGGCAAGCGCAGCAGGATTGTCAAGATTACTGAAAACAATTGGGTAGTGTTTCTGGACGCTAGAAAACTCCGCTGCAACGATGGGTATCGCTTTAACGGTTTTAACAAACTCGAATGGATTGGGTCGTTTCTGCAGACCTAGCTTGCCGTGTTCTTCAAGATTGAGCAGGACAGGGCGCTTGTAGAGAAACATGTTGCCATCGATTGTAGCACTGTTAGTGGCATTGCCCGTATTTGCAGAAGTAGTGTCTGTCATTTTAATTGCCCAAGCCTAAAACGGCCATTATAACTTGTGAACCACGGACAGAACAGCGGCCCCAGCGCTTTATCAATGAGCTAGTTAGTTAGTGCGAATTGATGCAAGATAGAAAGTGTCCGGAGTTGATTGAGCTGAACTGTTAAAAGCATGGCAGAGCAAAATAATTATAGAGTCGTCTTTGCAGGAGACTTAACTGGCGAATATGATCTCAATACGACTAAACGGCGTTTCAGCAAGGTCTTTCGCCTTGACGAGGTAAAGGTTCACCGGTTGTTTTCCGGTCTAGAATATTCTCTAAAAACCGAACTAACAGAAACGCGAGCAATGGAATTTGCGATCAAGCTAGTTGAGATCGGTTGCGAATGCTGGATAGACCTGATGCCTAACCCAGATGATATCTCCCAGCAATCCGGGTTCATCGAAAGAAGAAAGGGGCAACGTAGATTTCAATTTCGCCGCGGCCCAAGGACTGGCGCAGTTATTCCGGATCGTCGAATGCTTCGCAGCCGCCGCAAAATAGATATCTTCCTTTTTGACAAACATGGAGATTTCCCCGGTAATACAATCGCGGGCAAAGATTAAGGAGTGATTCTAGTTTTGCTTGATTTTCCCAGCGTGATCAAATGTCGGTGAGAGATAAGACCAGACCGGCGAGAAAAAGACGCCGTAGATAAATAGTACAACTGAAACCAGCATCGCCGGTATAAGAGCCTCCAGAGTACCGAATATCTCTATGATATTTCCCAGCACAATAGCACCAATAGGTGCACTGCCAATCAGCCCCAGACTGTAGACCGATAAAATCCGCGCCCTGAATTCGGGTTCCGCCGATTCTTGAACAATTGTTCGTGACAGGGTCGTCGTAAGGCCCATATTCAGCCCCCAGGCAAACATGGCCGCAATTAGTAGCCACCAATCGGGTCGAATTACGAGCAAAGAGAGAATGATTACTCGGCTTAGTTGCATCATGAGAAACCATCTACCCGGTCTTTCGATGGGCATGATCTTAAACATAAATAGATTCGTCAACGTAGCGCCGAAATAAAAGATAATCATAATCGTCGCGAGCTGCAGTGCATTGCCGTCGTAAGTTCGTTTGACCACAAATGGGACCACGGTCATAAAGGCACCCGCATTAAAGATACTCGAAATGAAGTTAATGACGAGCAGATGAAAGACCTTTTTGTTGTTGTAAGTTGCCTTAAACCCGTTTAACAACCTCATCCATGACGTCTCTCCGATGGGTTGAGGTGTTGGTGTTGTTTTATCTAGTCTGCTGGTTGTTATCGCAGCTAATAAAATTGCAGCGGCTTGGACGATCAATACCGTGGATAAACCGACTTTGTCCATTTGCCCTGCGAAAGCGAGTGATAAAATCTGGACCAGAAACATAACGGCAGTTGAGGCCGTAACGGCTCTTTGCACCTGGCTGCCTGCCACGTGATTAAGTATTGCTTGTTGTGCGGGGCTCGAGAACGATGTCGTTGTACTGATTGCCAAACCAAACAGCAAAATCGACCAGATATTAAGCAGGTCGAAATAGACACAAGTCGCTAGGACCAATGGAAAGAGCCAGGTAACGGAGTACACGTTTAGTAGAATTGATCGGGGGTCCTTATTGTCGGCACTTGCACCGCCCCATAACATCAAAAACAAGCCCGGGACGCCCATAGCTGCCTGAATCAGACCTACCTCATCACCAGGAAGCAGTAACACACCGACCAGCAACCAACTGATAATCAGCTGCTGCATCGAAAATCCGGCGTTAAAAAATGTTGTCGAGCCCATATAGGCTATAAACTTCGGATTTTGCCAGAGTGAGTTTTCTTCATTGACTGCTTCAGTCATGAGATGATCCATAGAGCGTTGGGGTATCTTTAGCTGCGCGTGGTAAATCGGGCTAGAAGACTATTTGAGGATAGCAGGACTTTAACTCTGCTGACACTACCTAATGAGGCGGCTATCGAATAAAGCGAGCGTGTGGCCCCAAAATGAATTTACTTAACCAAAGGAAATGTAATGAACTTACAATCGATGGCAGAAGGCGCCGCCAAGCTCCTTAAGGCGCGAAAAGAAACGATCTCAGTAGCAGAATCCTCGGCAGGAGGAATAATCAGTGCTGGATTGTTATCTGTGCCAGGGGCATCAGCCTATTATGCCGGTGGCACCGTAATTTACACAAAAGCGTCCCGAAAAATTTTCCTCGAGTTACCGATGGATGAATTAAAAGGACTAAAACCATTGACCGGAGAGATGGCATTAGTCTTTGCGCGGTCAATTCAAAGGACAATGGGCTCAACTTGGGGAATTGCAGAGTTAGGTGTCGCCGGACCAGGAGGAACGCCCTATAGCGACGAAGTGGGTATAAGCGTGATCGCCTTGGCAGGCCCTGATGAGGTCAGTGAAACAGTCAT
>TARA_B110000003_G_scaffold276127_1_pt1 | contig 11655 bp, 11 predicted proteins | sample TARA_B110000003 | Tara Oceans TARA_B110000003 (sample SAMEA4396424) | marine metagenome | biome: Westerlies Biome; feature: [SRF] surface water layer (ENVO:00010504); material: water (ENVO:00002006), including particulate matter (ENVO:01000060) such as... | depth 5 m
AAATCATAATAAAAAAGTTGAGTAGTAAAATATTTTTTTTTATGCAGCGAAATTACTTTTGAGATTGAACTCCATAAATTCCACGATATTCAAAAGATAGATTTGGAGTTTCAAAATGAGGGATTCTATCTCCAAGTTTATTGATAGAGAATTGATAATTTTCAGGAGCCAAAACACCAATAATAACATCGCCACAAACTCTATGAGGTATCCATAGTTCTTCATTTTTTGACGCCCCATAAAACGTGTTTTCGTCTAATCTTTTCATAATCCAATCTTCCCCGATTGATTTATTTTCGTCAGGAAGAGGCTGGTCCGCTCTTATTTTATAAAATTTCAAGTCATATTTATAAGTCTTTTCCAATTCATCTTCTTGCCATTTCTTTTTACCACCAGCATTTATTCGTAAATATTTATTTTTACAATCATATGGTAGATTTTGTCCTTCGCCTTGATTCCAATGAGCATTATCCCATTGTTTTTCAGTCATATATTTGTATATAGTATTTGGTGACTCCGGTTCATCATTTACTCTGTTGATGGCTTCCATATATTCCCAAGACCATATATCATCAATGGTTTTCCCTTCTTCGGCGAATGGCGATTCATCAATGTCCATTGGTTCCGACTCATCTTGTTTCAATAATCCACCATTAATAGTAGTTTTACGATAGTTAGCTTTATCATTCATTTCGGTCATGTTTGTAGTTACAATAGAAGTCATATTTTACGTATCGAAATAATATAAAAACAAATCAATTTTATATTATTTGTAGTCCTTGTGAATAAAAAAATACCCTAATCACCTGGTCCTTTTTATTTTTTATATTTTTTATTTTTTATATTATAATTAAATTAGAAATACTTACCATATAGACACAGCATACCATAAGCCGCGCGATGCTTTTCCCATTCATCTTTATCCATTTTATTCACCCAATTTTCCGCTTTCCCGGTCCAAACCAGGTTCAACTCTTTAAGGACTTCGTGATTGGGAGAACATTCATGTTTTGATTCTAATTCTAACCACCTATAAAACCCCCCATCACTATTTTCCCAATCGTGCTTCCTTAAAGCCTTTTCGTATAGCTTTCTTGGGTCGCTTGGTTTTTTGGCGCGCACCTTAACATTTCCTACGGCGATTGCCTTTTTAAGGGATTTCTCAGCAGCTTTCTTTTCCCTTTCTAATTTCTTAGCAGCTCTTTCCGCCTTAATTTCAGCCTTACGCTTCATTCTGGCTTCATATGCTGGTCGCCTCTTATCCCACTTAGTTAAGCTCCTATACTTATCCGCACCAGCGGCGTGTCTTAAGGTATATAAACTACTTTTCTTCCAATCCGCACCTACACTCTTTTCACTCATAATATATACATCTCCACTATTAAGGTGAATATCAATGGATTTGCCTACGGGCATTCCATCCTTAAACCATTGCCATCTCATAGGATAGTTCCAACCGCCTATACTAAGGCATATAACAACTACTCTTTCAGTATCGCCGTGGAACCCAATTCCCGTCTTTTTAAGGTCATAATAGCGATTGCCTTCAACTACATTAATTATTACTTTAGTCTTACTACCAATATCAATTAATCCTTTTGCTATATCATCACGTAGTCTTTCAACGGCGGAATTAAGGAACTTCACCTTTTTAAGGTCATAAATGGTTCCCTTACCTTCAAATACTGCTGGCTCCTGCTCTCTATCAGGCACAAAGCATAGATTAGTTCTTGCTCGCTTATTCATTCTTTTTCCTCGTACCTTAACTTCTTCCCCATCGACGATTTCTGTCCTATACTTATTTGGGTCCAAATACTCAGCATCCCATCTAATTGGTGCTATTTCCTTATAAATCTCAAGATCGCTTTCATGGCCACCGTGCCAGTTAGCAATATAATTCCTTAAAAGTAACACTCTTGCTTGGTCATCTTCTTCCAAATCATTAACAGTATCGTTCAAACTCAACGCATTAAGGTCCAATACCGCGACGGGCCTGGTCCCATATTTATCCATAGCCAATTGTGTCTTGGCTTCAAAATAAGGGCCCAATCCCTCAATGTCGGCAGCAGTGAAGCCTTCGCCCTTAATTGGCATACGCCCAATTATCTCCATACCCCTATTATTCTCTCCACCGGGGGCACAAGTTAAGGACATTCGCTCAGCATTCATTAGCTCCTTGATTTCTTGATTACTTAAATTTTGCATGTTTTGTTTATTCTGGTTTTGTTGTACAATACTCGTCATATTAATGATTAAACTAATCTTGTAAAAAACATCTCAATTTTTCAAGATTAGTCACAAGGTACCCTTGTGAAATTAATATTAATATTGATATAAAAAACAGCATGTATTATTGGTATAAATATGTCGTCATTAGTTACAAATACAGAAGATATGGAATACAATTATCCAACTGAACCAGTTCCCAAAGAAGAAGCCATGTGTGGTCCGAAATCATGGAAAGATAATAAAGAAAATTTTGAGGAAGACCCCGAATTGACCAGAATATATGAGGAAGGTCGCGAAGGTGATATCCCTGAAGCATTTGGAAAAGTATCACCAATTTCTGTTCTTCAAGAACATAGCCCTGTTCATTTTGGGTCATATCCTATAAATATCCAAACGGATATAAACTCTCGTATAGAAAGAAATACTATAAAAATTCCTAAGATTGGACCGGGGAAACCAATTAGGTTATCATTTGGAAATAGCGAATATATGTCTACCGATTTTGATCCAAACGACCCCGAAGATATAAAATATGCCTCAGGTAGTAATCTTACGCGCTCAGTAGCAATGGCACTTCAAGAGAATAAGTGTGGGTTATGTGAGCAAGAATATTGTGCGGAACAGGCAGGAAAAGAATGGTATCCAATCTTTAACTGGAGATTTCTCCGTAAAAGTTGTTGGATAAGTTTATGCATTAGATATCACGATTACATTGAAGAATTAGCAATGGAAAACACAACATTAAATTTTATAAATTTTGTCCAATTGGACGAAATAGGAATTGAATTTTAATTTTCAATTCCAAGAGACATTGAATCGTCGGGATTAATAACAATAATCTTATTTTTTAATTCAGACATAACATCGGTGTGATTATTCATAACATATCTTTGTTCATCCATTTGTCTTAATTGTCTTAATCTAACTATGGTTTCAATAGGAATAATGCGATTGTTTCGCCTTCTATTTCTATTTACAATTGTTTCGCGTTCAACAAAATCGAGTAATATATAATTTACAATATAAATTATGGAAATAAAAAATATTAGAAGGCAAACAAACATTAATAAGAATAAAGTAAATGAATTTAAAGTCATACATTTAGTGTAATATTATTTTTATATATAATTTAAAAATAATAAAGAATATAATTATATGACCGATTATAAAAAAAATGATTTACTACAGGCATTAGAAAATGAAAGTAATTCATCCATAATGAACCTGAATAGTAGGAAAATAAAGAAACATAAGAATGATATATTACAAAAAATAATAAAAGATAGAGAAAAACTAAAACTTTTTCATAAAAAATTAAAATATTATCGCTATTGTGGGGAATTGTGTGATTTGCAAGACGGGCATTATATACGATGGATACCTTTGAAGGACCCTGATAAAATCAATTTAACATTGGGTGGATTTTATATAGATACCGAATTTTGTAATGGATGCTTGCAGATAATATGTAAAAATAGGAGGAGAAAAATAAAAGCAAAATTTGATGAGATATTAATATTTCAAAAAATTAGCAATCAAGAAGCAGTGATATTGAGCGTATTGGACTATTTGGATAAAAATTAATTATATACACAATTAATATATGAAACGCGGCGTGGTATTTGATATGGATAAATGTATAGGTTATTTTACACAAATAGCAAGGTATCAAGATATAATAGAAGAATTGACGCGACCATTAAAGGTTAATGAATATTTTGATTTATTTAATATGTTTCCGGAAATATTTAGACCAGGTATATTTAATGTGTTTAGATATTTGGCGAAGGAGAAAAAGAAAGGAAGACTGAATGTGATAATATATACAAATAATAATGGACCACCAAGTTGGGCAGCAAATATAAGAAAATATATAGAACATAAAATTAAAAAGAAATTATTCGATAGAACAATAAAAGGGTGGAAATATGATAAAAAGATAGTAGAAAAGAATAGAAGTGGTTATGCGAAAACATGGGAAGATTTACTGGACTGTACACAATTAAACAAACATGATAGAATAATATTTTTTGATGATAGAGATGAACATGATGGAATGAGGCATAAAAATGTAGATTATCAAGAAGTGAAACCATATAAGACGGATATAACGCACGAAGTTTTTGTGAAACGATTTATGAGGTCAAAGTTAAAAAATAAATTAGGTTATATCGAAGAATGTGTTTTAAAGAAGATGTGTGAAAGGTCGGGACATAAACCAAAAATGACGTCAATGAAATATTCAAATAATGATATAATGAAACCATTACGTGAATTTTTAAAAAAGAACAAAAATAAAACCAGGAGAATGAGAGGAATTAAAAATAAGAAAACAAGAAGAAGAAGAGGTGGGAATGGTTGCCAACAAGCTAGTATAAAATGGGATAATATACAAACAAATAAGCATTATAATGTATATGATTGTTTTGAAAATAATAATCCCGATTACATATTGGAAGAAAATAATATAACAACAGGAAGATATAGAGTTGACGAAAAAAACAACAATCAATTAGTGGTTGTAAGAATGGGTAATATAGGTACAAGTGAAACACATGAAAGTGAATATATGTATGGAATTAATAAGGATGCTATTCTAAACGGTATGATAAAATTTAATAGTATAGCAGATGGAGGAGAAGAAAAAGTTGGCGAATATTAGGTTTAATCCTTTTTAATATTTTTATTATTTCTGATTTTATAAATATTAAGCGAACGCGCACTGGCGTCAGTTGCTTTAATATATCTGGGCATCCAAAAATAAGGTATAATAGCTGGATCTACATTACCGTAATATTTTTGAAAAATAAGTCTATAATAAAGTTGTTCAAGTGTTGTAGGAACGTTATGTGTGATATTTTGTTGTTGAACCAGCATATCAATAATCTCTTGGTCGTCGTCAGGATAATCATCGCCAGAAAATATGGTTTCTTTTACGTGTTTTTTGATAATATCTGACCATGAATTAGTAGTCTTACTAACACCATCACTGAAAGCCTCTTTAGTTCTCCATAAAACCTTTTCAGGAAGCAATCCAAAATCAAAAGCGGAACGCAATAAAAATTTTTCACAAAACCCTTGTTTGGAATGACATCTTTTTTCAACAGGAATAGATAAATATAAATCAACGAATTGTCTATCTAAGAAAGGTGTTCTGGCTTCAAGGCCGTGCGAAGAAATTGATTTATCAGATCTTAAAACATCATAATGAGAGATATCTTTTAATAATCTTCTACATTCTTTATCGAACAGTATAGGGTCTTTAATATAATGAAAGTAAAGGTAACCTCCTGTAATTTCGTCACTACCGTCACCATTAAAAATAACTTTAGCTTTACTATTATCTTTAATATATTTTGCAATCAACCAATTCCCAACACTGGCACGAATTGTAGTAGTATCATAAGATTCAACATCATAAATAACACGTTCGATAGCTTTTAAAAATATTTCAGGTTTAACAATAATAGAATGATGTTCAGAACCTATATGGTTCGCTACTTTTTGGGCGTATTTAATATCTTCAGAACCTTTAAACCCGATGGACCAAGTATGAAGCTTGCGACCAGTTAGTTGTTTATAGTATTTGCTAACTAATGCGGCAATTAGACTACTATCAAGACCACCCGATAATAAACAAGCTATTTCTCTTTCAGTAGTATCAAAAATTCTTTTTTTTACCGCATTATCAAGAGCAGTGAATATTTGTTCTTCCCAATTAAAATCGGAGTATGTTATTTGGAAAGCGTTTGGTGATGAGAATGAATAACTATTACGATAGCAATATTCTTCTATACCTGAAGTATTTTTGATAGAATATTTATAACAAACACCGGGCGGAAACTGTTTAACATTATTTGGAACCATATCAGCGTCTAATAATTTAGAAATACATTTAATATCTGAAGAAAATGTGATATTTTTATTAGATGTGAGTTCTGTTCCGTTAGAAACGAAAAGCGGTCGAACGCCATAAGTATCACGTGCGACATAAACAATACTTTTTTTATGGTCAATTAATACGAAGGCGAAAACCCCATCAATAAATTGTAAAGTTTGTCTAATACCATATTTGTTATACATATGTAATATTATTTCACAATCTGATGCGGTTTGTTGTTGAAATGTTGGGGACATTTTGTATAATTTTTTATAGTTATATATTTCGCCGTTACATATTAATGTACAGTTGTGTAATTTTAATGGTTGATTTGATTTAACATCAGAATAACCATTAATAGCCAATCTATGAAATCCCAAAACTGTATTATTTTCAATAGAGAATTCAAGAACGCTCGATTCAGGACCCCTTGCGGACCCCTTTTGAAAAGCCATTTCGACGATTTCTTTATCGTGAGTATTATTTAAAATAGAGAATATTCCACACATTTTAGTATATATCTAACGGAACTTGATTTTAAATTAATTATTTAATTAATTAATAATATAATAATTAATATCTATGATTATTATATTATGAGTAAGTTTGAAGCATATTATTGTCAACAAGAGAGAACAACACAACTAAGTGATCGGATGTATAAAAGAAATTTAGCAGGCGGGTCTTTAGCACCACACATGATAGCTCGTTCAGTATCAACAAGATTGGAGACATTACCAATGATGGATTGTAGAAAAGTAGTTCCAACATTAATGGCGAATTATTCTACATATGATAGTATGGAAACATTTCACCCAGGTTCAAGTGCACCTTACAGTGGTTATTGTAATAATGTTGATATTGAAACGCATTTAAGAAACACTATACATCCATTACAAAAAGCGGCACAATCAAAATTTATACCGGATAGTTCGAGTGATTTGTTTAACACAAAACATTTCAAACAAACGCACGGTGTTGACCCGAAAGATTTATTACAAAAACCAGAACAATTTAACGCATTTAACCCAAATAGATGTTTATTGGGAAAGAATTTATTTGATAATCATACAAGGCAACAAACAAAAGATGTAAAATTAAACTAAAATGTTAATTATATTATAACTAATTATAACATAATTATGGATGTATCTGCGAATCCTTTGGATTTAATATATTTTACAAATTCATTGTCTTATAAAAGAAAAAATAATATCAAGTACAAAGAAAATGACGAAGAATATATCAAAGATCTACAATTTTACAGAAAAAGGATACTACAAAAGACGAAGGACCTCTTGCGCAACAAAGGATGTGGTGAAGAAATAGATAAAATGTTTAAAATATATGCGAAAGAATTGATAAGAGATTTTAAATTTCTTGATAAGAAGGATATAATGCAAGAAGATTATCAAAATTTAGGGAAAAATGAGAATAAAAAAGTAAAAATGAATTTTGAACTTGAAGAACAAAATAAATTAATGATGCGTGAAAAAAATGGGAAAGAAAAAAGCACAATAGAATCTTATATTAATGTTAAAATTAAAAATAAGAATACATACAAGCCATATATACCACAGAAGAAGGTGATAAATATTACTGGCGATGATTTGAAAAATAAGGGTGTGAAAAATAAATCTAAGTAATATATAATAATGACGGATGTAGACAAAAAGTATTTCCTGGAACAAGAAAAAGAAAGAAAAAAATTAGAAGAAAAAAGAATAATAAGCGAAGGAAGACTTAGAACGAGAATATCTAATAGAAAACATAATAATGCGAGTGATAATAAAAATAAAGCACAAGCGGAGCTTTTGGAACTGAAACAATCAAACAAAAAATATAAGGAAGAAATAGAAAAATTAACAGTACGTGCTACCAATCTGGATAACCAACGAACAGCAGCACAAAATCATAATAAGGAATGCAATAAAAAAAGGAGAAAGCTTAATAAAGAGAATAAAGAATTAAAAAAATTAACAGTGAAATCTGGAGAAAAATCGTCAGAAAATACAGGAGGTCAAGCTTCAAGCCCGACCCCCAAATGGAGAAAAGATATGGACAAAGTAAATAGAATGCTGGCCGAGAAGAATAGAATGGAAGAGTTCCAACGAGAAGAACGCAATAAAGATGCACGCGCGTTGAGGAGGAGTAGTTCTCATTCTGGTGGTAGAAAGAAAACAAGAAAACGAAGAAAAAGGAAAAAGAAAAAGACACGGAGAAGAAGAAGAAGAAAAGGTACAAAGAAAAAAAGAAAAAAAAGAATAAAGAATATAACGCGTAAGGATAAATGTGCTCCAAAAAAAACTGGCGAAACATTAGAATTTACTTGTTATACGAAGGCGTCGTTAAGACATATGAAAGATTTGTGGAATGCCCGTCATCCTGATGGTATGATAACATCTACAGATCCATATACGATATGGAAACAATTGGGCGATAATATGAGAAATACATGCAATAGAGAATCGTGTTGGATGAAACAACATTGGGCGAAAGAAAATCTGGACAAAAAAGTTAAAAAACATACGTTTGCGCCAACACAACCAAGTATATGGAAGAAAAAGCCAACAGAATGGCTAACAAGTATAGATATATTGAATGTTATGAGACAATATGAGGAGAAACATAATGATTTTGAATTTATAGGACCATCACCAATAGATTTTGATACACATAAAATGCATGGGGAATGTGTATGGGATGAATTATGTAAATTTTCTTTAAAAAAACAAAAAGATGAAAATAAAAAGAGGATAGGTATAATATTTAATTTAGATCCGCACGACAAACCAGGGAGTCACTGGGTGGCCTGCTTCATAGACATGTATAAAAAAGAAATATATTATTTTGATAGTTATGGGGATAGAACACCAAGTAAAATAAAAATATTTGTAAAAAGAGTAGCAAAAGAATCGAAGCATTTTGGGAAAAAATATAACTTCAAAGTTAATAAAAGAAGACATCAATATAGCGATAGCGAATGTGGGATGTATTGTCTTCATTTTATAATTGAAATGGCGAAAGGGTCATCATTTGAAAAATTTCAGAAAATAAGACATACGGATAAATTAATGAAAAAATTGCGAGGAATTTATTTTAATAAAATATGAATTTAAAATATAAACTTGTTTATTTACATATGGATAATGAAAATAAACAATTATTATTGGAAGTTATTGGTGAACAGTATAAACACTATAATATAAAACAAAACAATGGTTTTATGGGATTTTTTAACAATATATATAAATATTATCAAAGGAACCAAGGGGAATATAACAATATTCAAGAAATAAATAAGAAAGTTGTTCAAGAAAGTATGGGATTTATACAAAATAATGTAGTTCAATATGCTACGAATAGTAAAGCACAAGAAAGGAGTGATAATCTATCATTAAAACAGGTAGATGCGACAGATTTACGATACGTAAAGGATGATAAGTTTGATATGAAATTGAAAAAGAGAGAGGACGAGTTTTCGGGCTTGATGAATTCGGGAAAACCGAATGACATAGATTTTTCATTTAATGAAGAGGAGGAGTTGCCTGCGGCAGATTTAAATAAGTTATTAGGACAAACATTAGCTGATAGAGAAAAGGAATTGAAGAATGTACAAAGAAAATATAATAAGAATGGAATAGATGATGCCGCGAAATGGTTAAAATTAAATGAAGAAGAAAAGGAAAAAGGGAGGGAAAAACTAAAAAGTAAAAAGACGGTAAGTTTTAATATGGATGAATTACCACAGACGGATGATAAAACAGTATCAACATTATTATCAAAATTAAAACCAGTGGATACAAAATCAGGAGGTGTGATTGAATTGTTAAATACAATATTAAATAATCAGAAAGAAATATTGAATTTATTGAAAAGTAAAAAAATAGATGAAGTAGAGAAAAAGGTAGAAGAACTTATTCAGAAACCGAATGAGTTGGTCTCTTAGCATATCTTTTTAAATTTTTAGAACCGGGTTTATCGGGCAATAAGAAGCCTCGTTTTAAACTGGTATGAATATCAAATAAAGCACCTCCATCATTTGGAGATTCTTTATTATCATAATTAATTTGAAATTCTTGTCCATTGATTTCGATGGTGGCGTCAAAAGTTTTTTCAATACGGTCAATATTTTTTTTAAAATAGGAATCTTTTTGTTCATCGCGATAATATGGAACAGAAGAAAAACTTAAAGAAGCTGGGTCGCCGAAATTATAACACATAACTTGCTCTTTGGTTCTTTTATCAGAAAATAATTTACAATCAATAGAAGAACTTTTAATTTCATTTAAAATTTCAGTATTTAAATTTTTCTTTCTTGTACTAATTTCGTGAAGATATTGGTCAGTTGTGATGGGTTTATTGGTTACTTTACTTTTATCGGCATCTGATATTTCTGTTTCTGTAGATATTTGTGCGGTTTTTGTATTGTTTTTATCCAGTTGTGCTTCTGTGAAAGAAGTTAAATATAAATAAGCTTTAACATTTTTATCACCACCTTTCAAATCATTATGACTACAAATACGAACAGCACGACCAACGACTTGTTGATTTCTAACAGGATGCCAATAAGGTTCCATCATATGAACGTATCTGGTATTTTTAAGGTCAATACCTTCAGCACCACTTTGAGTAATCATTAAAACCTTTATAAGCTGTCCGTAAAAGTTGTTAGGATAAATATCTTTTAACTGTTCCCTTAGAGTTCCGCACTCAGGGGGCAATAAGTCTAAATCACCATTATAAATAGCGCGAATAATTTCTTTTTCGTCGTCACTTTCGGTTCCAGTATAAAAGGCGAATATTTTAGATTCGGCACCTTCTTCTTTCGTGCATTCAAACATATCTTTGGTCATATTAAGTTTCCACAATCCATCTTGTTTTGCTATAGAAAATCTATGCCAACCATGAGCTTTTAACACAAGAGAAAAAATACCAATACCTTCCATATTTCTAAAATTAGAATACAATAAATGTAATCCTCTGTGACGACCATCTTTCATTTTTTTAAAAATTTCAAGGAATTTTGGACTGGTGTGTTTGAGATTTGCTTCTGTGAAATATTCTTTATTTGCTTCTAATTTTTCCCATGCTTCGGTTAATCTATTATGATAACCGCTGCCTTGTAATTTTTCAATATCTTCTTGTAATTTAGCTTCTTTTTCAAGGTCCACATCTTCTAACGCATTTTGACCCGATGTTATTTTTTCATTCATAAGTTTATCAAGCATAGTTTCATTAACTCCATTGGCGGATTTAACAGTAGGGAAAGGACGTTCAACATCATTGGGGAAAGCATAATTACAAACCATTCTTGACCAAGTTCTGTAATTACCACTTTCTTTATATACCTCGTTAAATTTATTAGCTTTTGCTTTACGTGTAGCCTTTTGTTTATCATCTTTCCTTTCGCGAATTCTAACTTTTTCATATTCTCCTAATTGATAATCGCTCATAGCGATAGATATATTTTGTATTTCATCGAATTCGGGCAATAGTGATTCAGAAGCACTTCTAAAATATGAGGTTAATCCTAAAATTCTTCT
>TARA_B110000003_G_scaffold273937_1_pt1 | contig 11629 bp, 7 predicted proteins | sample TARA_B110000003 | Tara Oceans TARA_B110000003 (sample SAMEA4396424) | marine metagenome | biome: Westerlies Biome; feature: [SRF] surface water layer (ENVO:00010504); material: water (ENVO:00002006), including particulate matter (ENVO:01000060) such as... | depth 5 m
CTGCTTAGGGGGATCGGTAAATCTATGTGACACAAAGCCGGCCGCTATAACGCATAACGATGTAAGCCGTGTTCTCTGCGTGTGATTACAAATGCCCTAAAAAAGTATAATAGATTTTCAACAGACGATGCTAACACTAAAAGTCAGATGAAGTGGTATTACACAAAAGACCAAAAGCAACAGGGGCCTGTTACTAAAGATGATTTACTAAGAATGCTAAGCGATGGGACTATAGACACAACAGAGCTAGCTTGGAATAAGGAGTTGGATGAATGGAAAACCATTCAAGAAATTGATATTCTTTTTAAGACATACCCAAAGGTCGAAGAGCCATCTACTCAAGCTTCCCGCGATACAACACCAGTTGAGAGACGCAGAGATAAGGGCGACTACAAGATCACCGAATGGGCCGTCAGAACTTCCGATTCAGAACCATCATCAGCCCCACCAACCTATTTGTGGCAAGCTTTACTAATTACCCTGTTTTGTTGTCAGCCTCTCGGGCTCATTGGACTTTTCTATGCTAATAGAGCACAGTCGCTGGAAAAATCTGGCCGTAGAAGAAAAGCGCTTATTGCATCAAAAAAAGCAAAAACATGCTGTAACATTGGATTTTTGTCGGGACTAATTTTTGGTGTTCTCTACTTTTTCTATACCGCGCAAACTGGATCATCACGCCCTTGATCCGCCTTCAAAGTAAACCACTCCCTTTTCCTAGATCCACCGAAGGCAATTCACCCCTCCCCTTTCCTGATTCGGGGATGCTGCTTAGCAGGTCCGATCGTCCCTCCTTCGACGAAGTCGGCTTTGATGTTGGTCCGGCGGCGGTCCTGCTTGCCGCGCTTGACGTTCGATACCCAGCGCAGCACCCGGCGGACCACCACTTTCGCGTCCCAAGTGATGTGCGCCATGGGGGGATCGCACCAGCTGAAACTCTTATCGGGATCGGTGCAGATCAACGAAACATCCTCCGGAACCCGGATGCCCCGCTTGGCGAGAAAGCGCAACACCGCAATAAACTGGGGCGCTTCATGAACGATCAGCGCAGTGGGCGGGGTGAGATGGAACAGGGACCGCAGAAGCCGATGAAACCCCTTCTTAGTCCCCTCCCAATCTGGAAGGTTGTAGACACCCACCGGACAGCCACTAACGTTAAGTTCCTCGAGAAAGGCTAGCTCGAACGGCGCCAGCTTCGGCAACCGTCGCTCAGGTCGACTCAGCATCGCGATGCGGTGGTGGCCGAGTTCGACAAGCCGCCGGACGACATTGGCAATGGTGGACGTCGTATCCGGCCCCACACTGGCGATGTCGACCCAGTGCCGACCGCCAGATAGGGCAAAGGCAGGCTTCTGCCGCGCCGCGAACCACTCCAGCACTTCGAGCGAACCGGCCACGACAACCCAGGCATCCGCATTGGTCTTCTCCACGAAGCCAGCAATCCGCTTCACATCCATGCCTAGGTCGTGGAGTGTCTTGGATGCGTAAAAGCACAGGTGCCCGGTCTCCATCAGCTGATGCTTGATCTCGGACACTAAATCCAACGCCGAGTCAGAGACTTCGAAGCGCAGGATCGCCACCCGCATTGAGGACATTCTGAGATCGCCCGACAGCTCGATAAGGCGTTTGCGGCGGGGACCCTGCCCCACCAACAATCCCTCGTTTTCCAGCTGCTGCAGGGCCCCTTCCACCGTGCTGCGGCGGACCCCGAGTTCCTTCGCCAGCTGGCCCGCCCCGGGCATCGTTCCGCTCCATGTTCCCAGGATCAGCTCGGCCCGCAGGTGCTCCACGACCTGCTCGATGGCGGATAAAATTCGAAAGGAACTCACCGACATAATCTGCCGAAAATTGAGGTCAGTTGTCGAGTGGCAATTTTATTTCCACCACTCGACTTTTTCGCTGCCCTTGGCCAGTTTCATCCCTTGCCACCGAACAGGCTGCCGGGGAAAACTCTGCATTAGAACAACATCCACTCATCAATCCACACATTCGGAACATGAAATTGAGAACCACCATTATCGCCTTTCTGATTGCACTGAGCTTTCCTGTTCATGCCAAACCGATGAAGGTATACATCCTTGCGGGTCAATCGAACATGCTGGGGAATGCCAAGATCGGGACCTTCGACTACATCGGCGATGATCCCGCCACGGCCCCAATGCTCAAAGACATGGTCGGTGCGGATGGCAAGCCCGTAACCTGTGACAACGCCTGGATCTCTTACTTCACAGGCGAGCACAAGAATGGCGAGAGTATTGGCAAACTGACCGCAGGATATGGTGCACGCCACAATATCCAGAAGAGTGATGGCAAGATCGGGCCTGAGTTTACCTTCGGCATCTATATGCAGAAGCACGTAAAGGAGCCCATCCTCATCATCAAAACCTCCTGGGGAGGCAAAAGTATATCCAATGAATTTCGACCGCCCAGTGCGGGGCCTTACAAATTGTGCAAGCTCGCCCAGAAGAAGTTTGCCGAGAACCCCAATGGCGCACATGGCATCCCTTCGGAAAATGACCGTCCCGAATGGTGGCGGAGAAAACAGGCGGGGACCAGCGTGTGCTACAGAGCGATGATCAAACATGTCAAGCACGTGCTGAGCGACATCAAACGCATCTATCCCGGATACGACGAGAAACAGGGCTATGAACTAGCCGGGTTCGTCTGGTTCCAGGGATGGAACGACCTCTGGGACTGGCAGGCCTACTGGCCGGACGGCAAGCCTGACCGGTTCGCCCTCTACTCCAAGCTCTTGTCGATTTTTATCAGGGAAGTGCGGAAGGACCTGAAAGCGCCTAAGATGCCGTTTGTCATCGGCGTCATCGGCGTAAGAGGCGTAGACGGTTTGACAGATGAGAAGAACGGCAAGGACCCCTTCCGCGAGGCCATGAGGGCCCCCGCGAAGATGCCCGAGTTCAAAGGTAATGTGGTCGCGGTCGAAACCGCCCCCTTCTGGCCCCGCGAACTTGCTGCTATCGAACGCAAGATCAATCAGGTCAACGGGATGCGCCACGCGCTCCGCAACAGGGACAAGAATCACGCCAACGCAGATGGCGAAATGACCGAGGAAGAGCAGCGGAAATACGTGGAGAATTACAGGAAGAAACTGCTGACGCCGGAGGATGAACTGAAGTGGAAGCGTGGAGCTTCCGATGGCGGCTTCCATTATATGGGTTGCGCGAAGACCATGGCCCAGATCGGCAAGGCCTTCGCCGATGCTCTGGCAGAGATGGCCCCGTCTCATCCCTTGCCGCCGAACAGGCTGCCAGGGGACACTCGGCAGTAGAATAATATCCACTCATCAATCCACCCATTCGGAACATGAAATTGAGAATCGGTCTCTACTCTTTGCCCATGATTATGGCCTCCACGTTGATAGCGGAATCGCTTCCGGAGAAATTCTTCGAGCAGCATTGCCTCAATTGCCACGGAGAGGACATGGCCAAGGGTGACCTCACGTTACATGATCTTGCTGCTGATTTTACCCATGCCGAGACTGTAGACATTTGGCAGATTGTTCTGGAACAACTGGAGACCGGTGAAATGCCCCCCAAGAAAAAACCTCGCCCCGATCCGAGTGAGAGGGACATGACGATCAGCTGGATTCGAAGCCAGTTCGAGAAAAACGGCATCACTGCGGAGATCGATCACAAACGCCGAGCCCCCGAATTTGGAAATCATCTCGATCACAAAGCGCTCTTTGACGGTTCGCATCAGGGGCCCGCTTACTCGCCGCCGCGGCTTTGGCGACTTAGCCCACATGCTTACGATCAATTTGTCAGTCAAGTTCGCGGCGTCCGCCATGCGACGACCATCCACCAGCCGTTTGTCATCGACGAAAGCAAAGGCGTGATCGCCGACTATACTGCGCGGCATTTCGCCGATGCCGCCACCTTGCAACTTCTGATGATGAATTGCGAATCGATGGCTCAATACCTCACCAGCGGCATCCTCAAGCGTGAGCGGGATGGGCGCATCAATCGGCATCAGCACACGCCTGAGGCGTTTCGCGAAATCGTGGAGGGTAAATCATCGCCCAGGAGGGAGCAGTTGATTGCAGCCATGGATCTTGCCTACCGAATAGTTCTGGAACGCGACCCGAACGAAGAAGAGAGAGCGAGTTCGATGGCGTTTTGTGAAGCTGCTATCGCCAAGGCCGGAAACGCTCAAGGACTTCAAACCACGCTTGTTTCCATCATGCTCAAACCGGAGGCCGTTTATCGGCTAGAGATAGGTTTGGGTGAAACGGATACACATGGACGGCGAAGACTATCTCCCACGGAGTTGGCTTTTTCGCTGGCTTACGCCTTGGGTGACAATGGCCCGAGTAGAGTTCGGATCGGAGGGGCTACTTTATTAGAACTCGCTCACGAAGGTAAACTTGATCGTCAGGAACAAATTCGCCGAGTAGTCCGGCAGTTTCTCGATGAGAACGATATGTCAACGGCGGACTACTCCATGTTTGCCGCAGACCACAAAATCCGTAACACGCGCGTGCTCAGGTTTTTTCGTGATTTCTTCGGCTATCATCATGCACCTCGTGTCTTCAAGGATCAGAAGCGCATCGGCATCGGCACTGGCTTTGAAACCGAGAGAATCGTCAACGACGCCGATCAATTTGTCATGCATCTCTTTGACGAAGACAAGGATGTGCTTAGGCGGCTACTAACGACCAATAGATACTTTGTAGCCTACCCGGGATCCTACGAGAAATTTGAAAAGGATCTGAGCTACATTCGGAATAATGTAAACGACGCGAACTTTAAATTGAACCAAAAATACATTCAACGTATCGAGGCCGCAGGGAAGACGCCGACACCATTCGAAGCGGCTTCGACTCGCAGTTATGTTAGATTTTATAACATACCTCACGAAGATTGGGATTATCCAACCGAGCAGCCTTTTGCTTTACCGAAAGAACAGAGGGCAGGAATTCTCATGCACCCGGCATGGCTCATCGCTTGGTCGGGCAATTTCGACAACGACCCCATTCGTCGAGGCAAGTGGGTTCGTGAGCATTTGCTAGCCGGAACGGTCCCCGATGTACCGATTACGGTTAACGCAGTGGTCCCCGAAGATCATGAAAGGACCTTGCGCCAACGCCTGAGCGCGACTCGCGCCGAGCAGTGTTGGAACTGCCATCAAAAGATGAACCCTCTTGGACTACCTTTCGAGCGTTTTGATGACTTCGGGCGTTTTCGCCACACGGAGATGTTAGGCGAAATTCTCACCATCTTTCCCGACCGCCATCGAAATGCCCGGCAGGTTCCGATCGACACATCTGGTGAAATTACAGGCAGTGGCGAGGACGAACTCGATGGTGAGGTGAAAGACGCCTTTGAATTGGTGAATCAGCTAGCGAACTCTACTCGAGTCCAACAGTCCTTCGTGCGACATGCGTTTCGTTATTGGCTGGGGAGGAACGAGCAGTTTTATGACTCGCCAACACTGATCGCCGCCGACAAGGCCTACACCGAAAATGGTGGCAGCATGAAAGCACTCATCGCTTCACTTCTCTCTTCAGACTCATTTCTTTACCGCAAATCATCTCTCTAAATGAACTCTACTCGTCGACGTTTACTCAAGGGGCTTTCGGTTGGATCCTTGTCACCTTTATTGATCCCGTTCATGCAACGGCTGCAAGCCGAGGAGAAAGGGTCTTACTCTCCGAAGCGATTTCTCTTCGTGGTGAAATCGAGTGGCCTCACTCCGGCGGAACTTGTACCAGTCGATTTAGCTCCAAAGATGGTGAAGCCGGGGGAGAAGGACGGTTACCCGGAAAAACTGGACCCTAGTAAAAAGCTGCTTGATCTATCGCTGAAAGACCGGGAACTACCTGAGAGTTTGCAGGGGCTCGATCCATTTAAGGATCGACTAACCATTCTCCAAGGTCTTTCCGGAAGGATGTGCCGCGGTGGGCACTCGGCTTGGTATGGCGCTCTGGGGTGTTACCGCACGGGAGATGAAGGAAATCCAGGTCGAGCTGCCTTCGCTACGATTGACGGTGCTTTGGCGCGTGCGCTTCCATCTATTTTTCCCCACATCGGCCTCAGTCTCGGTGGCAAGACCCTCTCCGGAGTCAAAGATTCGGTGGTGTATCCAGGACTCTCGGCTCTGGATGCCGATCGGCCCCTCCCCTATCAAGCAAGTCCGGCTATGGCCTACAGAAATCTCTTCGGAGTAGCAGCCACCGGCAAAGAGACCGTCGCCGATCAAGAGCTCAAGTCGATGCTTCTGGATCACATGGTTGGAGATGTTAAACGGCTGCAACGAGCCATCGGCAATGCGGATCGCGAGAAGTTAGATCACTATCTTGGTGCTTTTGAAGGTCTACGTGATCGGCGCCGGAAGTTACAAGGGCTCGAAGCAAGTATCCGCCAACATACTCCGGAGATTACCGATAAGTATTCATCGCAGGTAGAAACAGACCGGATCGAGGCGCACTTCGACATTGCCGCTGCGGCCCTCATCTCGGGCATTTCCAACGTCGTTACGATTCGAGCTGATACAATGGGTGTTACTTATCGTGGGCTAGGAATCTCTAGAGATGTCCATGGCCTAGGGCATGCGGAATCCGTAATCGGAATGACACCGGTGGAGGCTCGAAGCCGAATCCGAAAGTTTCACCTTGACCAGATTGGCCGAGTAGCGGCCAAACTCCAAGCCATTCCAGAGGGAGACGGACGCATGCTCGATAATACCATCATTGTCTACCTCAGCGATGCTGCGGACAAACATCACGGCAGTTGCTTCGAATGGCCGTTCGTTATGCTGGGAGGTAAGCAGCACGGCGGCCGCTATCTACAATATCCCGGCTATCAAGAGCAAGGTCACCGAACGATTGGCAACTTCTACAATACCTTGATGCACCTGGCCGGGAAACCTCAAGATCAATTTGGACGATTAGATGCCTCTCTAGATACCTCTATCCAACAAGGTCCGCTGTCAGAGCTTTTAGTTTAAATTTATCATGTCATTCAAGGAACGATCCCAAACTCGCCGGTCGGCCCTCCGCACACTGGGAGGAGGAATGGGGACGCTGGGTTTTGCAAGTCTCTTCCAGCAGGCTAAGGCTGCCAACGGCTTGCCTCATTTTCGGCCCAAGGCAAAACGCATCATCCAGCTTTTCATGCCTGGAGGTCCGTCGGCTGTTGATACCTTCGACTACAAACCGTCCATCGATAAATACGCCGGTCAACGTCCGGAAGCAGTCGAGTTTCGGACCCTGCGAAACACCCAAGGCGGATTGTTGAAATCGCCGTTCGAGTTTCAGCAGTATGGCCAGAGCGGAAAGTGGGTGAGCAGCATTTTTCCGGAGACGGCGAAGATGGTCGACGACATCTGTTTCATTGATTCGATGTACACCGATTTGCCGGAGCATGCATCAGGCATCTATATGATGAACATCGGGCACAATCAGGCGATCAGGCCCAGCCTTGGATCCTGGTTGACTTATGGCCTTGGTTCCGAGACAGATAACTTACCGGGTTACATCGTGCTGTCGCCCGGCAAAGGGCCGCGCGGCGGGCAGAGTGTGTGGTCGAATTCATTCCTTCCCGGCAAGCATGCGGGTTGCATGATCGATTTGAATAGCCTTAATCCCGGTAAGGCAATCGCAGATTTGCAAGGCAGCGGATTGAAGCTTGATGATCAAATCAAGCAAACTGATTTGATCGTAAAGCTGAACAAAATGCACCTCGAGCGCCGGGAGCGTGACCAACACCTTGAGGCAAGCATCGCGTCGATGGAACTTGCCTTTCGCATGCAGACAGCCGTTCCCGAAGCTTTTGACATCGAATCGGAAACGGATGCAACCCGGAAACTCTACGGGGACAAACGCTTCGGTAAAGGCTGCCTCCTCGCGCGCCGACTGGTTGAGCGCGGGGTGCGAATGGTGACGGTCAATGGTGGCGATGGGATTGCCTGGGATAGTCACGAGCGGATTCTCGACCACGAACGGCTGGCCGCCGATGTTGATCAAGGAATCGCCGGGCTGCTGAAAGATTTGAAATCGCGCGGGATGCTGGACGACACGCTTGTGATTTGGGGAGGTGAGTTTGGGCGGGCACCAACAGCGGAAGGTTCGCAGGGTCGCGATCACAACCACTATGGATTCACGGTCTGGATGGCGGGTGGCGGTGTGAAGCCCGGGTTTACCTACGGGTCCAAAGATGAATTTGGCTGCCGCGCCGTTGAGGACCGGGTTCATGTGCATGACCTGCATGCGACGATGCTTCATTTAATGGGATTGAATCACGAGAACCTGACTTATCGCTATAGTGGAAGGGATTTTCGACTGACTGATGTGCATGGTCATGTTTTGCACGATATCATTGCGTAATTATGTATCTTCGAATTTCTTTTTCCGCGGGATTGCTCTTGAGTAAATTACTCTCGGCTTCGGAACCAACAGTCAAGCAAGATGAGTTTTTCGAAACCCGCATCCGTCCAGTGCTCGCCGATCACTGTTTCCGTTGTCACAGCGAAGATGCCGAAAAACTCAAGGGCGACCTGAAGCTCGATAGCCTTGCAGGCTTGTTAAGAGGTGGCGACCTCGGACCATCCCTGAATCTCGAAGAGCCCGAATCAAGTCTTTTCCTCGAAGCCATCCGTTGGAAGTCCCGCGATTTGGAGATGCCACCCAAGGCTCCTCTTCCTGCTCCTGTTCAAGCTGATCTTGAAAAGTGGGTTCTCATGGGAGCGCCTTGGCCTGGTAGTTCCAAAGAGAGCATTGACCTGACATCGGAGGAAGGTGGCTATGATTTCGAGGTGGCGAAAAAACACTGGGCCTTTCAACCTGTTCAAAAGCCAGAAACTCCGACCGGAGCTAAGGGCCGTGAAATCGATTGGTTTGTTCAGCGCAAACTAGTCGAACACAAACTAAAACCTTCGCTCGAGGCTCCAAGGCACACCCTGATCCGTCGAGCCTATCTTACGATGATTGGTATGCCCCCTACTCCCGAGCAAACCGCAGAGTTCGTCGAAGGAAGAATCTCCTGGAATGATGTCATCGAGAAATTGCTGGCTTCTCAACACTACGGGGCACGGTGGGGACGGCATTGGTTGGACGTCGCACGTTTTTCAGACGGATATGGCGGCTTTTTGGATGGTGGGAAATTTGACGAAGCTTGGCGTTACCGCGATTGGGTCATAAATTCGCTGAACGAGGATATGCCCTACAATCGCTTTCTTGAGCTTCAGCTCGCCGGCGACATTCTGGAGCCCGAGAAAAATGCAATCGCAACCGGATTCATTGCCCTCGGTCCACAATACGGGAACGACGGGGGAGATGCGCAAAGTATTGCGATTGCGAAAATAGAAACCTTGGACGATCGCGTGGATACTGTAGGTCGAGGATTACTGGGCCTCACCATAGCCTGTGCTCGCTGCCACGATCATAAGTTTGATCCAATCCCGACGATTGATTACTACTCGATTGCCGGGATTTTTCAGAACACTGGCATCAGGGAATTTCCGCTCGTTCCGCAATCCGAAGTCGATACTTGGAATGCCGAGATTAGGTCGATAGACGACTACCGGCAAGAAACTAACAAGATGCTCAAAGTTCGCGGTGATGAACTTCTCAAACGCGAGCTCAATCGATTGCCGGAATATGCGCTTGCCGCACTTGAATATCAGAAGCTCGACCCGAAGCCAAAAAACATGCGCAACTGGGCGCGCGAACAAGGACTCGTTGGAGTAATCTTCGATTATGCCCAGCCGTTTTTTGCGGGCCCAAAAAACACATCGAAAATTCCCGAGGTCGATTCCTGGTTCGTAAATCGCAGTGCCGAATCGCTGGTAGAATTTCAGAAGTTTCTGACCGAACAACGCGACGAGAATACGCGAAAGGATTTTATCAATCGGATTTTTCACGGGCATTTTTTTCAGGACTTACTCGAGGACCATGACGAAAGGTTCAGTGAGATGATCAAAGCTCGTTACGAAGAAATAAAAAAACTCGAGAAAAACAAGCCGCCTAAATACGCTTTTGGTCACGCACTTCGAGAGGACGGCAAAGGCAACATGAAGGTTGCCATTCGTGGAAATCTCCTCAAACCAGGAGAAGAGGCTCCCAGGAGATTTCTTCGAATACTAAACGAAGATCAGCCGGAATTTACAGAGGGAAGCGGTCGCCGTGAATTGGCAACTGCCGTGATTGATCCATTGAATCCGCTGACCGCGCGTGTCTTTGTTAATCGCGTCTGGGGCTGGCATTTTGGTCACGGAATCGTGCGGACGCCGAGTAACTTTGGTGTGCTTGGCGAGGCGCCGACACATCCGCATTTGCTTGACTGGCTTGCGGCAGAATTCGTCGCGAACGGATGGTCTCTCAAGGATCTTCACCGGCGGATCTTGAAGTCAGAAACCTGGCGGCAAAGTTCACAGTTTGATGAGGCCAGTTTTTCGGCTGATGGCGACAACAGGTTCCTTTGGAGAATGAATCCGCAAAAAATCACCGCAGAGTTGTGGCGAGACTCAGTCCTCTTTGTCAGCCAGGAACTCAATTTAACACTTGGAGGTAAACCATTCGATAATCCTGACACTGATCTTCGCCGGACGATTCACTCACGTGCTAGCCGGAATGGTGATCAATTCAAAACGGACTTGTTCCTAAGGCTCTTTGACTTTCCAGTGCCGCGCGCAAGTGTTGCAAAGCGAACTCCGACAATCACGCCCCAGCAGTCGCTTTTCCTCCTCAACAACGATTTCGTGGGGAAGCGAGCTGAGGCTTTGGCGAAGCTGATGGAAAAAGAAAGCGATCCCGTCAATTTTGCCTATCGGACTCTCTTCTCTCGAAATCCGAACTCCTCGGAGTTGGCGGTCGGGCAACAATTCCTATCTGAACATCCAGAAAGTATGAAACGATACGCACACGCATTGATCGCCTCGAACGAGTTTTTATTTTCCGAATAATTGGCATCAAATGGTATTCGCCTCTCTCTAACGTGAATCGCCAACGAACACAGTATGATACGCCGCTTTCATCAAGCTGCAACGATCCCCTTCTAAACCGTATTAAGAAAGTCATCTATGCCTTCACATCATTCATCAGAATCAAAATCACCTCTAGTTATCTGCACATCACTTCTCATAGTTTTGGCAGGATTCGTAATCGCAAGCCACTTCAAACGCCAACACGACAGCACCAGCAACCGGAACTCAAACTTAGAGTTAGAGGCTCCTTCTCAGGAAAAGGTCGAGCTTAAGTAGCAGGGGAAAACAGCTTTCGCTTGTGCGGTGTTACAAGCTCTCCTTAACCGCGTTTCTCGCACTTAAATTTTATTTTGGCCTAAGTGATAAGTGCGGGATTCGGGGTTTTGGATTACCACGGTAGACACTATCCAACCTTTAGGTCGAAATGAAGAACTTCTCCCCTATGGGATTGTAATCAGAAACTAAAATTCAGCCTCTTCATCAAGTTCATCACTGTCGTGGGTGCGAAGCTTTTGCCTATCCTAGTGGTAATACCTTTTTTGTTTAGTTAGTTAGCCACGTTCTAAAGAGTTTCCTAGCGGCAAATACCTAAACAACAAAGACAGATAAAATCTTTATGCCCCAAACACTACCGTGAGCGGAACTAGAGTTGAAGGCAGAAAGCGATGGAGGAATCTGCACCCTGATTCCCGAA
>TARA_B110000003_G_scaffold138476_1_pt1 | contig 11566 bp, 6 predicted proteins | sample TARA_B110000003 | Tara Oceans TARA_B110000003 (sample SAMEA4396424) | marine metagenome | biome: Westerlies Biome; feature: [SRF] surface water layer (ENVO:00010504); material: water (ENVO:00002006), including particulate matter (ENVO:01000060) such as... | depth 5 m
ATGTTAATGAGCATATTTGTTGCAATGGGCGCACCACAAGTTATGGCGAGCGAAGTCGTACTTACAGATGCGGTACAAATTGTTAATGGCGGTGCTCAAAATGACAGAATGGTTGCCCTTGATTCTGACTCTGAAGGAAACGTCCATTTTGTTTGGAGTCGTAATACTCAACATTTGTACTATAAATTAGTTGACGCTAGAGGGGACACACTTATTGAAGCCACTCAAATTTCTAACCCCGGTCAGAGTAGAGCATGGCATCCCGATATCGCAATTGATGATAATGATAGGGCACACATTGTCTGGGCAGATAGAGCAGGCAATTGGGCAATCAAATATACAGTAGTCGATCCCTCTCAGGATGATCTTGACGGTAGTATAGCTATTGATGCATCAATATCTGTAATTGACGATTTCGAGGTATCTCGGCACACTCAGAATAGAGATTGGCCTGCGATCGATGTAGACTCTCTTTCCAATGCTCATATTGTATGGGAAGATTCCTATGAGCAATTAGATAAATATTATCAACAGCCACAGATTTACTATGCAATGATAGAAGCCGATGTAATAGCTAGAACTGCAATCGTCGCAGTCGACGAAACACTGTTGACTCCTATTATTGGGCACAAAGGGCATCCTGATGTAGCAGTAGACTTGGACGACTATGTGCAGGTCGTCTGGGACGATACCCGCGGAGGAAAGGTCGAGATGGTAGTACCAATCGACACCTCAGGTTCGATGAATGCAGAATGGGCAGATATGTGCGCGGTATTCTATGGTGGCTCTTTTGCTAGTGGATATAATTTCGAAGGCCTCAAACCAATGCTTGAAAGAGCAAACATGACTGTTTATGAGACACTTTATGCACTTAGTGGGAATTGGCCATCTGCTGCAACAAGTGGTAATTGTGCCGCTGCATATGCAACAGGAGGTAGTGGCAATCAGGGTCCAAGGACAACATCCCTTGGTTTACAACCGAATGATGATTCAGGAGGAATCCGTGAGTTAACAGAGGTAGTATATTCAAATGGAGCAATAGATCTTCCAACTGATGGAGGTTATTACAGTGAATTTTGGGGGCCTGCATCAACATGGGCTTGTTTTTCATGGCACGATAATTTAGGAAATGTTCCAGGAAACCCTCCAACCATGTTGGATCATAAATGGAATCCTAATGCTACAAAGATAGTGATACCAATTTCTGATGAAGGACCGTATGGAGGAGATCCTGCGACCGACTCTGACGACACACAATCAATTTTAGAGGCGCATAACGCCTGTGTGAACGCGGGAATAATCCCCATACCTCTTTTAGCCGCTGGATTTGGTAGTGGTTCTACAGAAGTAGGCTCTCATATGATGGATTTGGCACAATGCCCTAACGGGTTTACAAGCCTTAATTCTAGGACATGTAGTGGAGCAACTTTGGCATTAACTAATGCGGAAGGAATGATGTACAGTTTCCCCACTGGTTCTCAGAATCAGGCAGAAATGCAACTGATGGTGGAAGCTCTAGTCTATCTCTCTACAAATAATTCAAGAGAGATTTTCTTAACAGTTCTTGATCCACTAGGACTTTTAGATTCTCCATGGCCAGGTTGGACCAAAGGAGATTCTGGGACAATTGCAGACACAACTGCTGACTCATATTTCGAAGATTTAGGAGCGTCTCCTGATGCACTAGGGTATGGGCATCTGGTTGTCGTTAACGACACCCGTATCACACTAAATGATGCATATAGTTTACATCCTGCAATTGCGATTGATAATTCAGGAAATACTCATGTTACTTGGATGGATGGTCGAGCATATGGTTTCGATATCGATGTTAATTATGAAATATATTACACCCGTCTAAGGCTGAGTTCAGCGGGCGCATGGGACGGAGTAAGTGCAGGCCTTCCATCATATGCAATAAAACAAATTGCTGATGCAGCAATTTCAAATGTTGAGGGCTATGAAGGAATAGCTCCCGACCGGCCATTTAGTGCAAATTCACACATGCCTTCGATACTTACGGATTCATTCGATAACGTTCATTTGACATGGTTAGATAATTACAATGGAACACAAGGAGAGACTCTAATGTATTCTCGATTAAATCATACTAACAATGATTATCCCACTGGATTCCCTCTTAATTCAATAGCATCTTCAATTTTCGATCCGTGGGAATTAATTCCAATTACTGAATGGCAATCGGATAAATTAGGCCCTAATTCTCCAGCACTTCCTGAATTAGGTCAACCACCTGCCTTTGCTAATGATATGGGTAGTGGCGCACACGTAGGTTGGTCCGATACTAACAAATGTAATGACGAAAACAATGGCGGATCTTACACATTATGTTATGTTCATATTTTAACAGGATTAGTCGATGTTTCCTTGACTGACTCCGAAACCTTCTATCATACTATAGAACCAAGTGAACAAACAACATACAACATGACAATTTCAAATCCAACACCAGGACCCGCCGAATTAGTTGCAGATATATTTTCATTAGCTATTGAGGGCGTTCCAACAAATTGGAGCGCTAGTGTGTTCTTTGCTTCTAATCATACTCCGATTTTTGATTCAACGCCGGTTTCTCTCCAAGGTGGTGACAGTCTTTCCCTCTATATGAGAGTTAGAGCACCTACAATTTACCAAGCACATGGTGACGAGCTAGCAACAATCAAAGTCTCGGCAATTTCATACAAAGATCCTGCCATAAGAGACGAAGCAATAACTCTTACATTGATGGACGTTGTTCATGGAATTGAATTAGACACAAGTCATTTCCAAGCAGATGTTGAACAAGGTCAGCAAGCAACATTTTCAATATCTATAACGAATACAGGAAATGTATATGATACATTTGCGTTTTATGATCCAACTACTTTGGAAGGCCAAACAGAATGGGCTTTGCCGTTTGGATGGGGCATTACTTTCCCGACCTCATTATCGTTAGATCCGGGTCAATCAATGACTAGAAATTTACAAATCGATGTGCCTACTTCACAAGAACCTGGTACGTTTGTAATTTATCTCAAGGGTTGGTCGACTGGCGAACCAGTTTTATCTGTCGATAAAGGAACTTTTGATATTCTTGAACTATGGGTCAATGTTTCAATTAAGAGTACAGGAAACATTGTCTTTGAGTTAGGAGATACAACAAAACATGTTCTTCCTGGCGAATGTTCAGAGTTTGAAATCGAAGTAACCAAACATTTCACACCCGGACATCTAATTTTCACAACTCCTGGGGGTCCGGATGTTAAACCTGATGAAGTTTCTGAACAAACATGGAGATTTGATCACTGGACTGTAAATTTAGACTTTTCAGAAGCTCCAGGGGGTAATAGCATCCCTCAAGATTCTCCTCGGTATTGGGCAGTAGTTGATTTGCCATACAAGGTAACTGCTGAAATGTGCGCGCCATTCAATGCAACGGCAGGAATCGGTGATTCCGTTACAGTAAAAGCGACTTTAGATGGTGCTCCAAAGGTTAGGGATTCTGTAGTATTAGTCACAAATGTAATCCAAAGATATGATTTAGAAGCAACAAGTAAAACCATACTATCCTTATATCCCGGACAAGAATATCAACTTGATACTGGGATCAAGAATACTGGTAATGGAGCAGACCGTTACGAAATTGCAGTAGGCTCAATTACAGATCAAGATGGTAATGCTGACGTGTGGGACATAGTAATTCCGCGTATATTATTTGAAGAATTAGATCGCGATGAGTCACAACTGATTCCAATAATGATAAACGTGCCAGAGCAAACATTAGCAGGCCAATATACAGTAATTCTTGAGATTTTTAGCGAAGAGTCATTTGAAGGGACTAAACTTAGAGACTTAGTAACGTTACAGGTGGAAGTTGTAGAATTCCATGATATGAGAATAACAGTAGATCCTACTGTCGAGAGTCGAATTAAAACAACAGCTCCTGGAAGAGTGGTTAGATTTACAATGAATGTGACCAACTTTGGTAACGTTGCTGATCAACCTACAGTTCACAACCATACTGTTGATGGCGCAGGTTGGGACGTAGTTCCCGGTTTGAATACTCTGGGCACATGGAATATTGAATATGCATTATTAGAAGGATTTGGATCCGAGTATCCTGTAGAACGACCTTGTGTAGTTTTGAAGACCGGCGATCCAGTCCCTACTGAGGGTTGCTACAAATCAGACAAGGGAAGAATCACTCTACCGGTTATGCCTTCGTATACTACGTTACAATTAGTTGCAATAGTTACCATAGACCCTACAGCAGCCTTAGCTGATAGGGAAATCGGTATAAAATTAAAATCAAGTTTTGGTGATTCTGCAGCAGGAGGAGATTTTGACGAAACCCCGATTTGGGAAGATTCTTGTACAATTGATATGAATGGAGACGGTTTGCCAGACAATTATCGACCAAATTGCGATACTAATGAGCAAGTACTAGAATTAAGGTTGAGAGCACCGGACTTACAGATATTAAAAGCCGAAGTAGGTGAACGTACTGGACAAATTGGTGATATGTTACCTGTTACTGTTTCAATATTCAATGACGGTAATTCTCATGCTACCGATGTAAATGTAATCTTGTGCGTTGATCAATCCGTTAGTTCGATAAAGAAAGACGGTTGTAAGGAGTCTAATGTGGTATATCGTCAATTAATTGAGGCAATAATGCCTACAAGTGATGGCGACGAACCACCTCTGATAACTTTACTATACTTGGTTGAAGCAGGAACTCACGAGGTAGTAGTAGTGATAGATCCTGAAAATATAATCGTAGAAACAGATGAACGAAATAATTTCCAGTCAGTCGGCGACATGGGTTCTAATTACGGTGTTCTCGATGTTGGGGTGGAAATTATTGCCCGTTATTCAGTACCTGCGATTATTCTAGGAGCAACATTTGCTTTAATTTCAGTTGCTGGAGTTGTAATGTATGGTCGAAGAATGGAAGCTCTAGATAGATTTGCTGAAAAAAGTAGCATGCTATCAAATTTAGATGATGAATCAGGTACGGAGTTTTAATTAGGAGTGAAAAAAATGGGTTTTAAGAAATTATTTAATTATATGGTTATGATATTTATATCTGGTTTGGGGTTATTCAATAGTACTCAATTAGAGGTGAGATACGAACCAGGTACTAATAATGAATTATTCTTCCAAAATGGTCAAATAATTTCTACTGCATTTATGGGGTTATTCATTGCAGCATTTTTTGTCGAGATATTAATGATGAAGAGAAACGGATTATCCAACTCATCAGAAAAAAAAATCGCAAAGAAAGAGAAAGCCTCTAAAAATTCAGAAAAGAAATCTGCTGAAAAGAAATCCTCATCAAAACAAGTAGACGAATCATCGCAGAAAATAACGGATATCGATAAAGAGAAGCCTTCCGAAGAAGAATCTAACATTGAAGAAGATATTGAAAAAGCGAAACAATTGATGAAAGATGTCTCCTTAACGAACTAGCCACCAAGGCAATGGAGTATCCTTATCTACTGATACAAAATTTTTCCCATTAGTTACAAAATCTTTCATTAATCTGTCTTGTATATTTTCCATAATCTCTTGAGCGTCCTTTGGTTGTATACGTATGTTTTGAGAGAAGATATCTAAATCAAGCGGCCTTCTTGGTTGTGTCATCATTTCTCTCGCCATTATCCTTTCTTCATAAGATTCAGAATTTTCTAAAACTCCTTTTGACGCTTTATTCATTACTTGTTGATGAAGAGCAATAATTGCATCTCTTTGGTGATCAATTTTTTCTAATGCAGAATCTAAATCCGATAAAATATTCATAGCTTCAGACATCGGTAATTTCCTTCTTGTTCCAAGACGGTCAATTACCGAATTTAAATCAGTTGGCAACTTATTAGAAAGTCTCATAGGTCCTCCAGGGGGCATCTGTCTGTGCTCTGCTCTGAATAAATCAGGACCTAAATCAAGACGTAATGAAAAAGATTGATTTACCTTATACATTTTCTTTGGAGGACCCCCCTTTTCAGAAGGCATTTTTTCTGATTCAACAAATCCCGATTTTTCTAAAATTTTGATATGTTTCATAACTGCTTGCTGACTTATTTCTAACAATTCTGAAAGCTGTAACGGATAGTGTGGTTCCTTGACTAAATGCTTCAAGATATCTCTTCGAGCCTTATTTTCAAGAATAGCCATAGCCTCATCAAAGCCCACCATTACTTACCAACCCGGAGTTGGGTAGTCGGCAGACATCTAAAAACCCAACTTATGTCAATAAAATAGATTTTAATCAATATTGTTCAACCTTCATCCCAGTTTTTCCAATTATTTTCAGATTTTTCTTCTTGAATCTTAGTTTCTATTTTAGTAGATTTTTCTTTATTTTCGTTCTCTAATTCATATTCTAATCGAGATTCAAGTGATGAGATTTCATTATTTATGAAAGGATTGGGTACCTGTCCGCTTTCTTTTGAATTGTATTTCTTAAAAAGCTCATCAGTTGTCATTATATTTTGCTGTATTATTATTTCTTGTTCCGGAGATTTGTCTTTTCTCCTCCATAATACCAGCCCTACTATCAGGGTAATGATGGCCATAGGAAAGCCTAAGCAAAAACTAATCATTGATACAACTACCCAACCATCAGATAACAAACTTGATTGAATATCTAATTCATCAACTAACCACAAAGTAGTATTCCCTTCATTAATTAAAATATATTCAGTATCATTTTGGATTTCAAAAACTTTAACTGGCACATATACTATTTTTCCACTTGAATCCGGTCTTTTATTATTAGATTCAATTAATCCCGGTTCTCTCCCTTCTATATCATTACCTTCCGTATCAGTCATTCGTAACTCAGGTTCCATTTGACTGCCATTTTCATTGAATCTAAATGCAATATAGTATCCAATTTTTGATAATTCAAGGCTGTCTTGCTCTCCACCCTCTAATCTAATTAGATGATTCTCATCTACATCCATTTTTTCGACAATACTTTCAGTAGATTGACTCCACGATGCCGCAAAAATTATGATTAAAAATAATGAAATACCAGTAAATCGTTTAACCCAGATTTTACCCCGCCCTTCCATAGCATGAAGGGAACGCCCCCCTCATTTCAGATTTGGCTATTAATAACTCAAACCTTCATCGGCTAATTTTTCTGGCAAATAGGTATCAGTTACGAAATCTAGACCATATTTAGCAAGTGATTGTTGTTCTGCCTTTTTACCAATTTCTTTCATTAGGTTAATTTGATCTTTCCAATAGCCTGTATTAAATCTTGGATCGGTTAACTCTGAATCTAATGCTCCTAAATCTTGTTTCGTCAATTCATCACTTGGCAAATCATATGCTAATATGTCATCTGCTGTTATTCCTAGATATGTGGCTTCTTTAGTTGCCAAATATTCAGAAATATGAGCCGTTTTAATTGCTCCATATGCAATGCTCGCAAATATTCTAAATGACCAGGGGTCACAGTCAGCAAAAACCAATATTGGCTTATTCCATTCTTGACTCATTCTTTTCATTATTCTTCTAGTTGATCTTGCTGGCTGTCCTTTAAGATGAATTAATGCACACCTTGCTTCTTCGTCAAATCCATTTTCCACCAGTCTATCAAACATTCCTCCTGTTTCAATTGCCATTATAAAATCAACATCTTCTTCTACTAGGGTCAATTTTTCTGCTTCTACATTGTATGGTACCCCATAACCAGAGTCTCCGACATCATCTCTACAGTTTATGTTCATCCAATCTCCTTTCCGATTCCTTTCTTCAAAGGTAATGTTTCCAATTATTCTAGCGCCATCTTCCTCAGGCCTCAACTTGAAATCTTCTCGTAGACACTTTGTAACAATTTCTAAATCCTCAGCTAAATTATTACTGTCATTTTGCGAACCAAATTTCCCATGACCCCAACCTTCACTGATGTAGTACATTTCTCTTAATGTCGAGGATTTACCTGAATCAATCATTTGCTCAATAAATTCAGTTACATGCAAAGAGCGTAGCAACTGTCTAGCCGAACCCAAACTCGTAGCATCTCGGGTACTCTTATTTTTTCCATATTTGTAAACTCCTAATTTATCATCAAAGCGAATATTTGTCTTTGCTCTGACAGGCAAGGTCATTGATGGAGGAACGCCTTTTTCCATTTTATTATGCATTTCTGCAGCGATACCTTTCAAGGCTTCCTTGACTTCAATTTTTGTCTTTCTCTGCCCTACTTTACTCATATTTCTTCCTCCTCAAATTTACTAAAAATATCTATTTTTTCTGCCTTATCATTATTATTGAAAACAACATCTTGTACATCATTCTCATTATTTTCTGCGGCTATATTCTTTACTTCCAAGATTTCTTTCCGAATTTCACTTATGGCCTCAGTTTTCCTAATTTCATCTAATAATTTCTCATCAATTTTAGTAGCACCAATAATATCTCCATTCCCTCTAAAGAATATGTCTGTGTCTGTCCAATCACCCTTACTTAGTCCTGAAATCGCGATACTAATTGTAGTCGAAGAACCAGGATTTAGAGTGTCCAATCTCCAAGCCCATATCCCGCGAGCTTCTTTTCTTCCCCCATTTGAGTTTTCCACAATTGATACCGACTCATTTTCTGGCCATTTGAGTAGAATTGTGTAGGCTCTAGCCCTGGCGGTATAATTGAATACTTTAATTGAACATGTAGCAAGTTTTCTCTCTTTATCCCAGCCTAACTCTTCTTCACAAAATACAGCATTCATTATTTGAGTTATTACAGGCGCTAAGTCGGGCACTTCTCTGCCCAATATTTTCGAGGTTTTTTTTGCAATTTCAGGTAAAATGACATTAACTAATTCAAATTTCTCTCTAGCCTTTTTTCTTTGAGTATTTTTTTTCAGATGATTTTTCAAACCCCTTCCAACTTCTAGAAGTCCTTTTCTGATTTCATCAAAAACCTCTTCGTTATCTGATACTGCCTCTTTTGCCTCACTAGTAAATTGAACATTTGTTGAGGCCAAATGTATCAGTACTGCTGCAGCGCCTTTCGGCAAACCTTTCCCTCCGGGATGATCCAATCCATATTGTTTCCAATTGATAGATTCTATTGCTTTAGTTAATGCGCAACCTCCTTGTTGGTACATTAGGGGTACTCTGTTAGCAAATCGCAATACTTCTATTGGGCCATCTGAAGTTAAATCTCCACCAAAAACAAGGCCCACTTCAATTTGAAATGGATTTCCTTGACTTACTGAAGGTAATCTTGTAACAGTAGATGCAAACCTTGAATCAATAGCCTTTGAAAGACCCTTTTTTATCAGTAAATCATCTATAGGAGACAAACAATCAGTCGGTGGTGGAAGAAGTTTAATTTCCTTAAATGAATGAATTAATCTTTTTGCATCTTCTGAATTTATTCTTTTTGGATTTCTATTTTCTTCAATTTCCGACACAGAAAGTAGTTCTTTCGCAGCCCTAACACTAACTCCAGAAAAATTATGTCGAAGAAACGAAGTCATCCTATTTTGTTCAGACTCTCTCAACATTCTTTGTAAAGTTCCTAATTGAATTCCATGAGGGTGTGGCTTAATCTCTTCTACAACTCTTGGTAATTTTTCACTTGTTCTAATCCACGTTGTATCTTCTAATATCTCGCCATCTCTATCTTTAACAATCAAAGTGATTGTTGCATGTGGATTAACAATAGAGGTCATTCTTAGATATTGGAATACAGATTGTTTTCCGCGTTGGTACTTTGCTTTCATTACAGTAGAAATTTTTAATCCATGTGCAATTTCTTCTCCTGTATTTTCATCCGTCCAAACTTCTCTTCTTTCTTTCGATTTGATAGCTTTATTCTTCCTTGTATCTAATCCTAATTCTACAAAAACAGCAGAGGATTCTTTTGCGATTTTTGATATTACTCGAGTTTTAGATCCAGTAGTTAACTGAGCATACATAACAACTCCTGTAATCCCTATTCCTTGTTGACCTCTGGTTTGCCTAATAGCATGAAACCTTGATCCCAATAAAAATTTTCCAAACACATTTTCTATAGCGTCTCGAGGGATTCCAGGACCATTATCTTGAGAAATTAACTCAATATCATCTCCTTTCTGTCTATTTATTTCAACTTTAATCTCTGGAAGGATTCTAGCTTCTTCACAAGCATCTAATGAGTTATCTACAGCCTCTTTAACTGCAGTAATCAACGAACGTTGGAGAGAATCAAATCCTAGAAAGTGCTTATTCTTCTCAAAAAATTCACTTACAGCGATTTGTTTTTGTTTATTAGAAATATCCCGTGCATCTACCATTTCAAACTCTCCACTTGGTCCTCCCATGTCCTAATGACCTGGGGCCAACTTGTGATGACTGAAGCCGAACTCCTGAGGCTATTGAAGGATGCGCTCAGAATTATGACCAAAGACTATATTTTCGATGATTCTAGGAATGTCATGATTGCACAGATTGTTGATTTTGCCCATAGCGAATTAGTTGCATACTTTGGCATGATACTTATTCTTAGCGCATTTTTTTTAGAAACAAGAGATATTTTACAAAGTAAAGCGATTACATATCTGGGATTAATGGCAGGAGGTTCAGGATTATTGGCAATAAGAGCCTATCTTATTTCCGAATGGGCCTTCTTCATTTTAGAAATAGCATGGTTTGCAGCAGCAGTTCTCGGGATACTTGCCTTAAGAAAATAAATCAGGGCTCCAGGCAGTAATATATCCTGTAAATGCACTACTCATCACTGTTAAGGGGCTCGCAAGATAGAGTTGCCCTGGCCCGGATCTTCCTTGAAAATTACGATTTATTGCCGATATAGAAACTTGTTCGTTATTGTTACTTACCCCCGGCCCCGCTCCAATACAAGCACCACACCCAGGATCAATTAATTTCACCCCTGCTTTCTCAAACATTTCATTCCAGCCATTTTTTTCAGATAAATCTTTGACAGTTTTAGATCCGAATTGAATATAACATTCCACTCCATCTGCTATTTTTAATCCAGCATCAAGAGCGGCTTTTGTCACTTTAGCATAGTAGGCAAAATCATCATCTTTTCCAGCAGTACACGAACCAGCATATGCAATATCAATATTAACAACTCCTAAATCTTTGATATATGCTCCATTTGTAGGATCAGATGGTATGCCTTTATCTGGGTCTCCTGGATGAGCTACCATTGGCTGAATCTCATTCAAATTAATATCATGAATCCCTCCATCATATATAGCTCCTTCATCTGCAAAAACAAACGAATCATAAATTTCTTTTTCAGTCAATAACGCCCTCCTATCCATCAACCATTTCACCGTTAATTCATCAGGATCGCAAATCCCTGTCTTAGCACTGCATTCCGTTGCCATATTACACAATGTGGCTCTTTCATCCATTGACAAACTTGAGAGTCCAGGCCCCCCAAACTCCATACTTCGATCTAGAGTCTCTGAATTAGCAGCGTATTTCCACAGGATATGCAATATTACATCTTTAGCAGTACAACCCGGATCTAAATTTCCTATTAGATTGAATCGTATACTTTCTGGAACCTTTACAAAAGCAAATTGATTATGAAT
>TARA_B110000003_G_scaffold8139_2_pt1 | contig 11557 bp, 6 predicted proteins | sample TARA_B110000003 | Tara Oceans TARA_B110000003 (sample SAMEA4396424) | marine metagenome | biome: Westerlies Biome; feature: [SRF] surface water layer (ENVO:00010504); material: water (ENVO:00002006), including particulate matter (ENVO:01000060) such as... | depth 5 m
TCCCTCCTCAATGAAGGTGCATGTGCCATTGTCGAATTCGGCATTGGTGTCAAAGTTGCATGCCGCCGGGTCAGTGCAGCCAGTCAAAATGCAGCTTGTGAACTCACAACTTCCGTCGTCCAATAGGGCCGAGGGATCGAAGTTGCATGCCGCCGGGTTGGCACAACCAAAACAATCGAAGGTGCACGATCCATCGTCATTGGTGGCTCCAGAGGAGTAATTGCATGCAGATGCATCCGCACATCCGAAGATTTCAAACTCGTCGCATGTGCCGTCTCCGTCGTCATCGTTGACGCAATTGCCATCGCAATCGTAGGGGAAGAGGGGGTAGGAGCAGCTGCCATCTTCAAAAGTAGCCTCCGCATCATAGTTGCAAGCCTCGTCATCCGTGCAGCCAAAGGTCAGGCACGAGACGAAATCACAAGAGCCGTCATTCGCGGTAGCTTCTTCGTTGTAGTTGCAAGCCAATGCAATGGTGCACCCCAACACGTCAAAAACACATGAGCCATTGTCCAAAGTAGCCTCTGGGTTGTAGTTGGAGGCTTCCGCATCGGTGCAGCCACAAACAGGTGCTTCACCGCCAGTGGAAAAGGACAAATCGATACGGTGGTCGTTGTCTTGGTCACCTTCGGGAAAAATTTGGGCCCTCAATGAGCCACTCATTTCGCCATCTGTGGTGAGTTGCGCCACCAAGACTCGCATGGCAGGTCCAGCCAATGAATTCGAAGCCGTAGGGGGAAGTAGGTACCACCCCGATCCCTGGTTGTCGTCCACCAAAAAGCTTTCACCATTCTCGAAATTCACGCTCCAGGCACCAGACAAAAGAGAGGCACTCACCTCGCCAGCCGCAGATGTGGATGGGCCATCCAAACCGATGGTCACCCAGCTGTCATAGGCCAAATCCGGGAGGAGTCCCATGGCAGCAGCACTGTTGTTGGACGGAGTGGGCCCACCAAAAATAGGCTCTTGGTAGAAACTTGTGGTGGTGGCCAACGCCAGAGGAAACTCATCGTCCCCGACGACAGCCGACAAGCCATCCGTGGCGTTCAAGGTGCTCACGTACAATCGGTAAGTGGTCATTCCAGCCAACGAACCGGATTCGTGCACCACCAAGGTTTCCAACTCAAGGTCGTACCCTTCCATCGACGATGACGTTTGGACCGCTCCGGTTTCTGCGCAGCTGCAGAAATCGCAAGAACCATCGTCATTTGTGGCTTCAGCGTCGAAATTGCATGCATTCGTAGAGGTGCAACCGTCGACTTCGAACGCGTCGCATACGCCGTCACCATCGCCGTCAGAGAGACAGTTTCCATCGCAATCCAGAGCAAATTCTGCCAAAACACAAGACCCATCGTCTTGGGTAGAGGATGGGTCGTAGTTGCAGGCAGCGCTGTCCGTGCAGCCCTGGCAAGAATCAAAATCACAAGATCCGTCGTTGAATCCTGCTTCGGGGTCAAAATTGCATGCGGTTTCGTCCGAACATCCGAAAGTCAAACAGCTCGTGTAGTCGCAAGAACCATCGTCGATCAAAGCCTCTGCATCAAAGTTGCAGGCTGCGGCGGCAGTGCATCCAAGACAATCAAAAGTGCAAGAACCATCCTCTTGGGTGGCCCCTGTGCTGAAGTTGCACGCTTCTTGGTCAGTGCAACCCGGTGTCTCAAAGGGGTCACAAACCCCATCTTGGTCCGAGTCTTCTAGACACTGTCCATCGCAGTCGTAAGGGAATGCTGGATAGGAGCAGCTTCCGTCGTCGAAGTTGGCGGTGTTGTCAAAGTTGCAGGCCCCACTGTCGGTGCATCCAAAAGCCAAACAGCTCACGAAGTCGCAAGAGGCATTGTCTTCGAAAATGGCATCGGCGTCGTAGTTGCAAGCAAGCTCCACAGTGCAACCAGTTTCCTGAAGGTCACAGACGTCATTGGCATTGACGTCGTCGCATTGAGCGAAGGCACTGAAGCCAGTCCAGGCCAACATGATGAAACATGCCAAAAGGCGGGAGGTGGAGGAAGGGCTGAAAAAACGATTCATGTGCTGTGAAATCTTTGTTCGCGGCGCTCGGGCCTCGTGCGCGTGGTCAAGAAAGATACGCCAAACGTTGTTGAAACAGTGTATTTCGTCGATGAAACTTCTGATTGGGGCTGGCGAACCAGGAATTTCGTCGATAAAAAGATTGGGATTTTGGGGCCTCAAACGTCCATAAAGTTGGTCATTAGGATGAAGATTGTACATTAGGAGTGTGGCAACCCTTTCGTTGAACATATGGACCTTCACTTCCCTGTTTTGGTGGGTTTTTGTGGCAATGTTGCTCGTGGTGGCGATTTGGTTTTTCACCATGATTTTACGCCAAAAGAGAGTCAGCGCATCTGATCTTGAGGAGCAGCTTGACATCATGGAATACTTTTCCAAAAGCGTCTTTCGGCAGAACACCACGGAGGATATTTTGTGGGACATCACCTCCTCCGTCATTGAGAAACTCGGTTTAGAGGACTGTGTGATTTACTTGAAGGACCCTGTTCGCAACACCTGGGTACAAAAGGCTGCGTATGGACCCAAAAACATCGACTACCGGGCCATCCATGAACCGATGGAATTGCCCTTTGGCAAGGGCATTGTTGGCCGAGTAGGCAATACAGGTGTTGCTGAAATCGTCAACGACACTCAATCCGACGAGGATTACCTGGTGGACGATGCCCTCAGGGGAAGTGAATTGGCCGTGCCTATTGTTTGTGACGGTGTGGTCATTGGTGTCATCGACAGCGAGCATACGTTGCCAGCTTTCTTTAAGTCGTTCCATCTTCGAATCCTTCAAAATGTGGCCAACATATGTGGTCAGAAAATTGGCAGGAGTCAGGGAGAGCAAAGGGTGCGAGAGTTTGCCAAATTTTTTCAGATCAATCCCAACCCTGTAGTGCGAATGGCGCTCGATGGAGAGGTTCTGCTCGTCAATGATGCTGCATTGCAAGCTTTTGGCGAGGACTTCAAGGAGGGCAATCGGTTGACGCGAGACCATGTCATCTGGGGTGCACTGCACTTGGGCCTGAAGACGGAAAAAACCATACAAACCCAGGTCCGTGTGGGGTCAAGGGAATACCAAATTGCTGCGAGTTGCGTGGCGAATACAACATTCTGCCACGTGTATGCAGTGGACGTTACGGCGATGGAAAAAGCGCGAGACCGGGCGGAACAAGCCGAACGTCACAAGTCGGATTTTTTGTCGGTGATGAGTCATGAGATACGGACACCTTTGAACGCCATTTTGGGCCTGATTGAACTCATGATGCGAGGAGGAGTGAAGGAAGGGGATGAAATGTCGCATTTGTCCTACATGGAATTTGCAGGGAACCATTTGAAGGGCTTGTTGACGGACGTTTTGGATTTGGAACGTTTGGGGTCCGACAAGGCGGAGCCGCACCTGGTGAAGTTTGAATGCCAGGAGCTTTTCAAAAGGGTGGTCAATGGATTTCAAAACCGATCCCAAGCCACGGGGAATCAACTTGCATTGAACGTTGCAAACGACGTGCCAAGGGTGCTCTTGGCGGACGTAGGATGGCTGACCCAAATCCTGAACAACTTGCTTGCCAATGCCATGAAATTCACGAAGAATGGGGAGGTTCGTTGCAGCATCTCATGGAGTGCGGAAACCCTTGAACTTAGTGTTGAAGACTCAGGGGCCGGCATTCCCAAAGAAGATTTGGATCGCATTTTGCAGCCGTTCGAGCAAAGCAGCCGGAGGGAAATCAATGTGGCCAATGAGGGCGTGGGACTTGGCTTGGCCATCACCCAACGTTTGGTGGAATTGCATGGTGGAGCGCTGACGGTACACAGTGAACTGGGCAAGGGCTCCACATTTAAGGTGAGCTTGCCATTGGAAGCACCCACAGGAGAGGAAGGTTGGTGGCGCCCGGAGTCTTCGGAGGCGAATCTGCTCAATTCTAGTGGCAAGGAGGTTCTGCTGCCAGAGGAGCCCGTCTTGATTGTGGACGACAATGAATTGAACGTGCTTGTGGCGCGACGAATGCTCGAGAAGTGGGGATACCAAGTCGTCACTGCTGTCGATGCGGAGCAGGCCGAATTGCGCCTTGAAGAACAGACCCCATTTATGATCTTGCTGGACATCCACATGCCCGGACGCAACGGTTTCGAAGCCACAGAAGCTTGGAGAGGGGGGGGGAGTCCTTGGTCACGAACCCCCATTGTTGGGTTGACAGCAGATGCGGAAATGGCCACCAAGAGAAAAGCCTTAGATGCAGGGATGAATGATGTGGTGATCAAGCCATTCAATCCTCCGCACTTGAGGTCCTTGCTCGAATTGTATGCGGAGAGAATACTGAAACGTTGAGTCAAGGCCGGAGGGTCTGTCTCCATGTCTGGAGTTCATCTTTATCTTCACGGACATGAAATTCCTTCAAAAGATTGCCCCACTCGTGTTGTTCTTGTCGGCCCTTGGTGCTCCATGCGAAGCACAGGTCGAGCCATGTGTGGACGAGTCCTTGATCGATCCGGAGGCGATTTGCCCGACAGTGATTGATCCTGTTTGCGGATGCGATGGCATCAGTTACAGCAATGCTTGTGAGGCGCAAGCATTGGGTGGTGTTTTGCAATGGACGGAAGGAGTTTGTGAGGCGCTGCCATGTACCGATTTGGGGGGCATTGACTTTGGCCTTTGTGACATGGCAATGGGGGTGGCGCGTATCGATGGCTCATGTCAGTATGTCAGTGGATGCGGGACCGTTGTAGGTGGCCTCAATTATGCACCGGCCTTTTTCGAAAGCTTCGAATCTTGCATTTTGACCTGCGCAACCAACTGTGTCGATGCGCAGTTGATCGACCTTGGCGCCACCATTTTTTGTACCGAAGAATTCGATCCGGTTTGTGGTTGCGATGGGCTCACCTATGGCAATGCATGCGAAGCCATGTACACCGGTGGGGTCACATCTTGGACATCTGGAACCTGTGGGACAGGGGGTGAAGTGGCAGGATGCACTTACCCATGGGCTTGCAACTACAATCCCCTGGCGAATGTCGACGACGGGACATGTGTTTTCCCACCCATCGATTGTCCGCTGTCTGCAGGTGCAGGCTGCACGTATGCGTCGGCATCGAACTACGATGTAGAAGCTTTGATCGACGACGGCACATGCCTTTTCGCTTCAGATGGGTTTTGTCCAGCAGATGTTGACGGAGACTTGAGTGTGGGCGTAAGCGACATTTTGACCGTTTTGTCCCAGTTTGGCCAAATTTGCAATTGAATCTGTCGGAGGTTCCCCAACCGCACACACAAACACACAACCAATGAAGATGAAGAAACTGATTGCACTTTGCTGTATTGCCACGGTCTTGGGCTCATGCGCTCCAAAAGAAGCCGCAGACTCCCTCAATGAAAATGTGGCATTGCCGCTCCAGGAAAAAGTTTACTTTGAGCTTCGTAATGCCATGAAAAAGGTCGGCAAAGAATCTTTGGCTGCTTATCCCAAATCGGGAACACCTTTGGGTGGGGCAGAAGAATACCGGCGCATGCAAGACAGTCTGCGTTTGCATTATTGGGTTGTCGTCTTGGACTCCAACGACGTCGCCACCAGTTATGGAGATTCCATTTGGACCAAAGGTGTCAAGCTGAAATGGAAACTTCCGTCGGAGACGAAGTGAGCACCTTGCCTTGAGCAGACCATTTTGTTTTGATGAGGGCGAGGGAAAGGCCGATGGGTTGTAGCTTTTGCTCCATGAAATGGATGCTATATTTTGGAGTGTTGGCCCTTTGGGTCGGTTCGATGGGTGCAATCAATGCACAAAACCCCGCTGACGCCACAGACCCTTGGGAGGTCCGTTTGGTGGACCGCCCCGTCGCAGTTGACGGAGAAGTCCAGCGGGCCTACCGCCAATCGTTGCCATGGACTTCCTCAGAGGCACATGCGGCAGGTTGGCGTGTCCAAGCCCATGAAGACCGTGCAACAGTTTCACGGTTGTATGGTCCTGGTCAATCCATGACTTCACAGAGCCTCGAAGATCGTGCCGTGGAGGCGTGGGCGTGGGGTCTTTCTGCCGATGGATGGCAACAGGAGGTTTTGGGCGAGGTGACCATTGCCCACGGCAGCAAGCATGATCGGGCTTTTGCGAGACAGATGCTCGAAGGATGGTCCGTTCTGGGATCGAGGTTTCAGGCCAAATTCCACGGGATGAATTTGGTCATGATTGGTGCCGACTGGTGGCCCTCTTTGACCCCTGTGCAAGGGGAGTGGTTGGATTCTTCTTCCATTGCGGAGGCTCTGGAACAAGACATGGCCATGGGGGCGAGTGCAAGCAATTCGGGCACCACGTACATCTCTGACTTCTCTGTTGAAGATCAGGGTATGGCATGGTTTCCTCGGTACGTTCAAGAAGGCGAAGTAGAGATTTGGAAGGCATATCCCGTGTGGCAATTGGAGATTCAGGGGAGACGTGGGGTGATACCTGTGCGTTACCAAACATGGGTGGACATGACCACAGGGGAGGTGTTGATGCGCCAAAATCTTGTCATGCACGAAGCGCCTCGAACAGAGACGCGCCGCATGGGCCATGTGCCTGGTGTTACACAACCGGTTTTGCCTGTCTTCGGACAGGTCAAGGCCCCGGTGCATCCCGCTTATCCCTACGATGACGCGGTGTCCTTGGGAATGCCACACTTGGAGCTTCCTCTCGGAGCACTGAGTTATTTCACGGATACGGCTGGAACATTCAACACCAGTGAGGCAGGTGACATTGTGGATGTGGAACTGGCTCTCCGTGGCCTCTTTGCCACGGTCTACACCAATGACATCACGCCAACGGTGCCGGTCACTTTTGCTGAAGGATACAATTCGCTGCAGGCTCCGGGCAATGTAAAGGAAGCCAGCGCCTACCGCAGCACGAACCTCATCCACGACCACATGCGGTCTTGGTTGACGGAATTTTCCGATTTGGATTTCAGCATGACGGTGAACATCGATGTCGCCGGCGAGTGCAATGCCTTCTACAATGGCAACAGCATCAACTTCTACGACGAATTGGGGGGCTGCAATGCCACCTCATTGATCGCCGATGTGGTGTACCATGAATACGGCCATGCCATCAATGACTTTTTCTACCAATCCCTTTTCTATGGATTCACCAACGGGGCGATGAACGAGGGGTACGCCGATTTCTGGGCCATGTCCTTGGCTGACATAGCAGAGATTGGGAAAGGCTTCTACACGGAAAACAACGACGGCATCCGCCGCTACGATGCGGAGCCCAAAGTCTACCCTGAAGACATTGTCGGCGAGGTTCATGCCGACGGTGAAATCATCTGTGGTGCGTGGTACGACACCCATTTGTTGCTTGGTGGGGACTGGGATGACGTCATGCCGCTCTTTGTGGATGCGTACCCAGGGCTTCAGGCGACTGTGCCCAATGGCTTCGAGGGACAGGCATACACGGATGTGTTGCTTGACGTCCTTCAGGCGGACGATGACGACGACGATCTGCTCAATGGCACCCCCAATGCCCAAGCGATCATTGAGGGATTTGACCTTCACGGCATTCGGTTGTTCAGCTACGTGGATTTGGTCCACCAGCCGGTCGAATTTGCAGCACAAGAATCTTCAGTACTGATTGAGGCAGAGGCCAACATTGTGTTGCCCTATTCAGCTTATTTCGACGCGATGCGCTTGCACTACCGCATGGCCCCAGATGCCCCATGGACCGAGGTTCCTATGGACGCGGAGGGTGATGTTTACTCTCACCTCATTCCAGGGGTGCCAGCGGGCACCGTGGTCGAATATTTCATCGACATCGTGGATGTGTTTGGAGGCATAAGTGCCACCACGCCGGTGGCTTCCGACCAATCTGTCAATGGCAACTTGCCGCATTACATCTTGGTGGGGGTGGAGCCTGTTCTTCGCAACGATTTGGACGACTACTCGGAATTCGGGTATTGGGACATGGATTTGCCTGGCGACAATGCCACCACAGGCATTTGGTCCGAAGACATCCCCGTCGGTTCCTTGGCAGATGTGAACGATCCATCCACCGTCGTGGCACCTTTGCAAGACCATACGGAAGGGTTCTTTGGCTATGCTTACATCACGGGTCTCAGTTCTGAGATCGGCGCTGGCATCGGCGCCAACGATGTGGATGGAGGCCACACGACCTTGCTGTCACCAGTGATGGACCTCACACCGTACGACAACCCTGTGATGTCTTATTGGAGGTGGTATGCCAATGCACCGGCGACGGGGGCCAACCCTGCTTCGGATTGGTGGCAGGTGGAGATCACCAACGATGGCGGCAACACTTGGCAGTACCTCGAAAATACTTCGCAACAAGACATTTCTTGGCGGCGGAAGGCCTTCCGCATTGCGGATGTGATCGAGCCCACAGCATCCTTTCAAATGCGCTTCATTGCCTCGGACAGCACCACCATTGGTGAATACCTTGACGGAGGGAGCTTGGTAGAGGCTGCAGTGGACGACATCATTCTGTACGATTTGGCCTCCGGGGATGCGGTGGTGGAAGAGCAGGGTCCCCTTGTGGACATTGCCCCCAATCCAGCACAGGACCGAGCCACTTTGAGCGGTTGGATGCCTTCCAGCACAGTCCGTGTCATGGACTTGAATGGCCGTGAGTTTTGGTCCCATCGGATGGGAGGCTCAGGCCGTTGCACCATGAATGTATCTGCATGGCCCGCTGGCATTTATGTCGCAGAAGGATGGAACGCGCGCAGCGAGAAGGTGCGGGTCAAACTGGAGGTCTTGCGATAAGTCAAGCCTCGACCCAAGAGGTCAGACGTCTTCGGTGAATGCCTTGGACACCCATCCGACATTGCCGTTGTCAAGTTGAATTTCTTTCCATCCATTGGTTTGGGAGAGCACGCGTGCTGCTGCACCTTCATGAAGCTGGAACAACACCGTCCCTGTGCTTGAGGGCGTGCTCAAGACATCGATTCGGTCCTCCATGACCACCAGCCTTTCAGGAGACTTCATGCGTTCCAAGCTTGCGGAGGAGGCCAACAGCCCCAAAACACCAAGTGCCAGGCATGCCCCTCCTAGGAAGCCAAGGGTTGATTTTGAATCGGGCCGCACTCTGCGCCAACGGTACATCCAAAGTCCCCATGCCAACGACCACCAAATCAGGCCCCAAATCAACCATCCACGCAGCTTTCCGGCCCCCACCCATGACACCAGCCAGTCCTTCAACCCCAGGGATGGGATGCCGGTGATCCGGTCGACAATTTTGGATTCGACCAAGGCCAAATTGGCCTGTAGCTCCTCACTAGAGGGGTCCATGATTTTGGCACGTTCGTAATGCAATCTGGCCGTGCCGAGTTCGCCCAGCTTGAAGGCTGCATTTCCAGCATTGAACTCGCTTGAGAAGTGTCTCGTTTCCTGAAGCAAGGTTTCATATTGGGCGAGTGCCTCTTCGAACTCGCCTGCCTCGTAGGCAGCGTTGGCCTCTTGGAATTGAGAACCCCAAGCCTCTTCGGCTTGTCCCTGAACTGGGGCAGGAAACACGGCGAACACGGTCCAGACTGCAAGGAGGAGGGAAGTGCGATTCATGACCATGAAGCTTCAGTGGTTTGTGCCAAGGCGAGGACGCGTTGTGCCATGTCAGAGGTGTTGGCGGCAGTGGCGCCGTACCTCTGAAGCTCACAAGCTTCCCAGAGTTCATCCCATGATGCAGCCAACTTCGGATCGCGCTCCATCAAATGGAGATGCACTGCAGCCCGTGTGAGCGCGGAACGTTCCCATCCAAGTTTGGCCATGAGGTATTGCTCCATTGCTTCCCCGACAATTTCGGGTGTAAGGTCATCGGGTTTGGCCCGAAGGGACCGTCCCAATGCGCGGTAAGCCTTCTTGCGCCTCGTGCCGGCGCGGTCCTGGGTTTCTGCACGGCGCAAAAATCTACGCCATGCCAAAACACCAAAGGTTCCAGGTCCCAGAAGAAACAGGCCCAACAATCCCCAAAAGGTCCACGGAGTCGCATTTCTGGGGATGAAGCGAGAGGGAGTCAATTGGATGTGTCGAATGTCTTGGTTGAGCACCTGTACGTTTTGTTGGTGGTGGAAGCTCATGCCCGCAGCGCCTTCCCCTTCTTGTGGGCTTTTCCCTACGCTCAAGGTCACTGATGGGGCGCGGCTTGTGACGTGCCTCGCCTTCATAGGGTCGAAGCTGACCGCCGTCAACAGCGGCAAAGTGTAAGTTCCTGGTGCCCTTGGGATGGCCACAAACTTGAAGGATCGCGTGCCCAGCTCTCCTTTCTCCGAGATGCGGATGTTGTCCTCAATGTCGGCATCGAAGACTTCAAATTCTGCAGGCCATGCAATGTCTGGTGCGCTTAGGAATTTGAGGTTGCCCCGTCCCCGATAGGTGACCGTCAATGTGACGGCTTCATTGGTTCCCAGGCTGTCAGCCGAAAGGGATTGGTCGACAGAAAGATTGCCAAACGTACCAAGTGAATTCAGAGGGGCTTGTTCAGGAAGCGGCATCACCTCAAGGGTCACAGGGTCGCATGTCGCCTCGATCTCTCGGCCCTCGAAGAAATTGATGCGCATGTAGCCCTTCAAATCAAAGTCCTTGAGAACAAAGGTTCCTGTTTGTTGTGGGAAAGCCACAATCTGACGCACTGTGGCGACATTGTATCGTTTGCCATTGATCAGCTGTGGCTCCCACCTTGCTTCAGGCGCCTCGATGGTCTCTTTCCAGAAGCCCTCCAATTCCGGGATGTCGAAGCTCCTGACATCCATGTTGTTGTATCGGTTGTAGATGCGGTAGTTGATGACAATGGGCTCGCCCAAATACATTTTGCGTTTTGTGGGCTCAATGGACGTCAGCAAGTCCTTGTTCAATGGTCGGTTTTGACGTGTTTGAGCAGCCTTGGACCCCTTGGGTACGGTTCTGCTGTTCTCCGTGACAAGGAGACGCACCGGCTTTGTTTTGAGAGCACCTTGGTTGGTTTGCCACACCATGGCTGGAATGTTGACCTCCCCGCGGCCCACCACGGCATAGCCGTAGGTGTAGCGTTGCTCAGAGGTGGTGACCCCATTGACCCATTGGGTGCTGGAGGACGTGCTTGGCCCCATTCGCCATTCGAGCCCTGGGACAGAGGGGGGGTCAATGGTCTTCACCTTGCAATTCACAAAGTTGATGGAGATGCGCACATTGCCCCCTTCCTTGACCTCTGTGGCATTCACGGACAATTCCACTTTGGGCACTGCTTTTTGGGCCAACACACGCCAAGGACTCACCAGCAACACCATCAAGACGAATGGCGCAAGGGCTTTGGAAGAAATGCGGATCGCTTTCATGTCACCAATCTTTCTCAATGTTCTTCGATTGTCCCCGTCCCTTTTCGCGCAATTGAGCTGCCCGAAATTTCGCTTGAACTTCAGCCTCTTGGCGCTCTAGGCTCTCCAAAATCCGCTCCATGTCTGCTCGGCTGATTTCTCCCTCCCGGGGCTCCTGTTGGTCCTGTTGCTCCTGTTGGTCCTGCTGGTCCTGTTGGTCCTGTTGCTCCTGTTGGTTCTGCTGGTCCTGTTGGTCCTGTTGGTCCTGTTGGTCCTGTTGGTCCT
>TARA_B110000003_G_scaffold104906_1_pt1 | contig 11528 bp, 11 predicted proteins | sample TARA_B110000003 | Tara Oceans TARA_B110000003 (sample SAMEA4396424) | marine metagenome | biome: Westerlies Biome; feature: [SRF] surface water layer (ENVO:00010504); material: water (ENVO:00002006), including particulate matter (ENVO:01000060) such as... | depth 5 m
TGCTAATAATTTTTGCTTTTACATCTGAAACTTCCAAAATATTTAACTTGGGAATTATAATTTCATTGTTAATTTCATCAATATTATTATTAATTATGGATTTAAAGTGATGCGTTTCATAGATAAAAATTTCATCAGAAAATTTTGATTCATAATATTCGATATAGTGTTTACTAAATAAACCAATTAAAGGGGTGTTATAATCAGATTTTATCTCTGTTATTTCATCACTCCAAGCTAAATCAAGATATGTTTGGGAAAAAATATTTATGGAGTAAATTGAAAGAGTAAAAATTAGTGTTAACGAATATTTTAACATTGAAATCAAGATTCTTGGTTGATATTTTTTAAATTTAATTCAAATTAAATATACTTTAATAACGTCTTATGAAGAAACTATTTATTGTAATTTTTCTAATTGGATTTTCTATGAATGGCCAAATATTGGATCAAAGAGAAAGAGCCGTTAAAATTAATGAAATACTTAAATACAGATTTGAAAATCTTTTACCAAAATTGATGGATCAAGCAGAAATTGATATGTGGATTTTAATTTCTAGAGAGTATAATGAAGATCCTGTTTTGAAAACTATGCTTCCAGCTGAATGGTTAAATGCAAGAAGAAGAACAATTTTAGTTTTTTACAGAAATAATGATAAAAGTTCTCTTGATAAATTGGCAGTGGCTAGATATAACTTTGGAGAGAATATAATATCGGCTTGGGATAAAGAAAAACAACCTAATCAGTGGAAAAGATTAAATGAAATTATTGAAGAAAGAAATCCTAAAAAAATCGGTCTTAATTTTTCAAAGCATTTTAACATAGCTGACGGACTGGATAAAACTGATTACGAGGAGTTTATCGAAAACATTTCAGAAAATAACCGTAAAAAAATAGTTTCTGCTCAAAAACTAGCTACTTCATGGATTGAAACCAGAACTAATAAGGAGATGGAGATTTATGAGCAAATTGTTACCATAACAAAAGAAATTATAAATGAGGCTTTTTCAATGAATGTAATTCAAATTGGTAAGAGCACAACTTCCGATTTGGAGTGGTGGATGCGTCAAAAAGTTACTGATTTAGGACTTAGTACTTGGTTTCAACCCTCTGTTGATATTCAAAGAAATAGTGAGGCCAACGAAAATCATTTGCGTTCATTTTCAAATCGGCCTATGGAAAACATCATTCAAAAAGGAGATTTACTTCATTGTGATTTTGGTATTACTTACTTAAGGCTTAACTCTGATTGTCAACAAATGGCATATGTTCTGAATGATGACGAGGTAGATGTTCCTTTATTTCTTAAAAAGGCATTTAAAGATGCTAATCTCCTTCAAGATATTTTGACCTCCAATTTTATAGTCGGAGATTCAGGAAACGAAATTTTGCTAAATTCATTATCAAAGGCAAAAGAAATGGGCTTAAGACCTTCAATTTACACCCATCCTTTAGGTTCTTATGGTCATTCTTCCGGACCAACAATAGGAATGTGGGATGCTCAAAACGGTGTTGAAGGAACAGGAGATTACCCTCTTAATTATAATACGGTATATGCAATTGAATTAAATAACACTTCGTTTATTAAAGAATGGAATCGTGACATTAGAATTATGCTTGAAGAAGCTGGTTTTTTTGGAATAGACGGACACAAATACGTTAATGGTAGACAAAAAAATATAAAAATTATAAACCCAAGATAGGTTTTTACTTGTAAAATAATTTATAAATTGCACTTCGTAAATTATGACTGTTAGAATACTACTTTTTTTAGCCTTTTTGAGTTTTTCAAATTCCTTTTCGCAGCAAGCATATGGAATTCAAAGAGGGCAGAGAGGGTATATTCCTCCTCCTAAATACGAAGCATCAGCCTATATCACTACTATAGACTCCTATGAAGAATTAAACAAGACTCTTCCCCTGTGTGTTGAAGTATTTTCTCTTGATGATTTTGAAAAGGAAATTTTAAAGTCTATTCTTTTGGAGAAATATGAGAGTTATAATAAAATAGTTGAAAAAACAGATTCGTCTAAGCAGGCCAGGCAAGAAAGTTTAAAGGAATTAGAAATAAATTTTGTAAAATCTTTATCCATTATCTTAAGCCCTGACGAAATTACGTCCTTTGTTGATATGGATTTTTCACAAAAAAAAGAGAAAAAAACAAAAAGAAAGAATAAAAGAAAGAATAAAAGAAATAATAAAAATGATGAATAAAAATACTGTACTAGGTTGGGCTACTTTTATTATGATTTTTTTTGGAGTTGTTTTAATTTCTCTAGGGGTATTTAAATACAATGAAATTGCAGGATGGGGTTTTGTTTCTGTTGGAGTTGGTTTTTTTGCAATTGCATGGGTATTTAACGCACTAAAAGGAAGGGTTTAAGCCAAATTCAACTCCATCTTTATATCAGCTCTTAGATAAGGTGAGTTTTTTTCTAAGCTAATTTCTTTAAAGCCGAAATAAGAATATAAATGAATCGCATTTTTTAGTTTCCTATTTGAGTATAATATTAAACTTTTACAATTATTTTCTTTAGAGAATTCCACACACTTATGTAATAGTTTTTTACCAATTCCATTATTTTGATAATCTGGTTTTACCGCCATCTTTGTTAACTCAAAAATATTTTTTTTTGTTGTTGGCATTAGAGCAACAGTACCTACAAATACATTTTTTATTTTGGCAAAGAATATTTCTCCACCCTCATCAATAATATATTTTTTAGAATTTGATAAAATTTGATCATCATACTGTTCAACAATAAAAAATTTTCTAAGCCACTCAATATTTAAATTGTAGAACACTTTCTCATACTTTGTTTTAAAATTTATAATATTTATCTCCATGTATTTTAATATTACTTAATATTAATATCTTTAATAAATATTACAAAAAATTAATGGAAAAATTAGTAGAATGTGTGCCAAATATCTCTGAGGGAAATAACCCGGAAATTATCGATAAAATTATTGAGACAGTAGATAAGTATCCTGGTGTTAAATTATTAAATGTAGACCCTGGTAAGGCAACAAATAGAACGGTTATAACCTTTGTTGGTGATGCTAATGTAATTGTTGACGCTGCATTTACTTTAATAGCTAAGGCTAAAGAATTAATTGATATGAGAGTTCACTCTGGTGAACATCCCAGAATGGGAGCAGTTGACGTATGTCCCCTAATACCAATTTCTGGTATTACAATGGATGAAACAGTGAAGCTAGCGCATAATCTTTCAAAAAGAGTCGGGAATGAACTATCTATACCTGTTTATTGTTATGAATATGCAGCAAAAGAAGAAAAGAGAAAAAATTTAGCCAATTGTCGTTCTGGTGAATATGAAGGCCTTGAAAATAAGTTTAACGATAAATCTTGGAAACCTGATTATGGTCCTTCTAAGCTAAATGAAGAGGTTATGAAATCTGGAGCAACTGCTATTAGTGCTAGAGACTTTTTAGTAGCCTATAACGTAAATTTAAATACAACTTCAACAAGGAGAGCTAATTCAGTTGCATTTGATTTAAGAGAAGCTGGAAGATTAAAAAGAGTAGGCGGTAAGATAACAGGAAAAATTGTAAAGGATAAAAATGATGATCCAGTTCGAACTCCTGGTTATTTTAAGAATTTAAAAGGAATTGGATGGTTTATAGACGAGTATGGAGTTGCTCAAATTTCTTATAACATCACTAATATTAACACAACTCCATTACATGAAGTATTTGATAAAACCTGTGAAAGAGCTCAAGCGAGAGGGATGAGAGTTACCGGTTCTGAACTTATAGGATTAGTTCCTAAAAAGGTATTACTTGATGCAGGAAGATACTATTTAGCTAAACAAAACAGATCTAAAGCAATCCCAGAAAATGAAATAATTCATATTGCTGTAAAATCTTTAGGCTTGGATGAGTTAAATCCTTTTGATCCTGAAAAGAGAGTCATTGAATATATGATCGATGATAAAAACAAGGCATTATCTAAAAAAACTATTAAAGAATTTGCAAATATCACTTCTAGTGAATCACCTGCACCCGGAGGTGGATCAATTTCAGCATATTGTGGGGCGCTCGGAGTATCTTTAGCAGTGATGGTAGCAAATCTGTCAGCTCACAAAAGAGGTTGGGACGATAAATGGGAGTATTATTCAAATTCTGGCGAAAAAGGTATGTTTTTGCAATCCCAGTTGTTGGATTTAGTTGACGAAGATACAGATGCTTTTAATTCGATAATGAATGCTTTTTCTTTACCAAAAGATACTGATGATAAAAAAGTAATCAGAGATAATCAGATTCAGAGAGCCACAAAAAATGCAATTGAAGTTCCTTTCAAAATTATGAGTATATGCTATGATTCATTAGATATTATTCTTGAAATGGCTCAAAATGGAAATCCTAATTCGATCACAGATGTTGGGGTAGCCATGCATTGTGCAAAAGCCGCTATTCATGGCGCTTTCTTAAACGTTAGAATAAACTGTAATGATTTAAAGGACAAGAGTTTTGTCAAAAAAATACTATCAAATGGTACAAAAATTTTAAACCAAACTTCTTCGAAAGAAAAATTAATATTAGGAATTGTAGATAAGAAACTTTCTTAATAAATCTCTTCCCCTTTAATTAAAACTTTATAAATCAAATTATCGGCATAATAATATGGAATATCATCAATTGAATTAAGATCCTCGGTAATGATTAGATTAGCAAGTTTTCCTCGGCAAATACTTCCGGTTCTTTCAGAAACACCCATAGCATACGCACCGTTGAGTGTTGTTGCATTAATAGCTTGTTCTGTTGAAAGTTCCAGCTTTTTACAAGCTAGGGAAAGAATGAAATTCATATTTCCTGATGGGGATGACCCAGGATTGAAATCACTAGCAATAGCGAATGGAATATCATTTAAAAGTAGTTTTTTAGCTGGAGCATAGTTAATTCCTAAAAAAAAAGAACAGCCAGGTAGTAAAACAGGCATAGTTTTACCCGCTTTTAATAACTTGATATCATCATCGTTAAGTACTTCCAGGTGGTCAACCGTTAAGGCATTATTTTTAACAGCTTCTTTGATTCCTCCAATAGAAGTAAATTGATTGACATGAATTTTAGAGGGTAAATTCATTTTGTTGGCTTCAATCATTAACTTATTCAAATCTTTTGGTGTAAAGTAATTTGACTCACAAAAAATATCAACAAAGTCAATTAGATTTTTTTCATAAAAATCTGGAAGCATTTTTGTAATTACAACATCAAAATAATCTTCTTTTGAATAATTTTTTGGTACAGAATGTGCCCCTAAAAAAGTTGACTTTATTTCAATTGGAAGAGAATCTTTTAGTCTTTTTATGACCTTTAACATTTTCAATTCGCCTTCATAACTTAACCCATAGCCCGATTTTATCTCTAAACTACCGGTTCCATATCTAATTAATTTTTTTATTCTTCTTTCTGATTCACTAAAAAGTTCATCTTCAGTGGCATTATTAATTTGATTTGAGGATTTCAATATACCACCACCTTTTTTTGCTATATCTTGATAAGATACACCCTTGATTCTTTGAATATACTCATCAGATCTATTTCCATAAAATACACTATGACTGTGTGAGTCACACCAGCTAGGCAATACAATTTTCCCATTAGCGTCAATTACTTCTACATCGTTGATATTAGGCAAATCTTGCATTTTACCAAAATCTGAGATTAAACCATGTTCAATTAACAGGAAGCCATTGTCAATTGATGGTAATGTGTCCATCTCATTGGCAGGGATAAATTTTTTTTTCTCCTCTCTAACCTGAATAAGGTGTTTTATATTTATGATTAATTTTGACATTTATACGGTTAGATCATGTTTTTAGGATCTACCCATTCATCATATTCATCAGCTGTCAAGTATCCAGACTTTATAGCTTCATCTCTAAGAGTTGTATCGTTATTATATGCGTTATTAGCGATTTCAGCCGCTTTATAGTAACCTATTTTGGTGTTTAATGCTGTTACCAGCATTAGAGAGTTTTCTAATTTATTTTTTATCGATTTTAAATTGGGTTTTATACCCTCAACACAGTTTGAACCAAAACTTCTAACTGCATCACCGATTAAAATTGAGGAATTTATAAAATTATAAATAATCACTGGTTTAAAAACATTGAGTTGAAAATGTCCTTGACTAGCCGCAGATGTTATTGCTAAATCGTTACCAAACACCTGACTACAAACCATACATATCGCTTCACACTGAGTTGGATTTACTTTTCCAGGCATAATCGAGCTTCCAGGTTCATTCGCAGGTAGAATTATTTCACCGATACCACTTCTTGGACCGGATGAAAGCATTCTTATATCGTTAGATATTTTATTTAGAGCAACAGATATTTTTTTTAGAGAATTATGACAATCAACAATGGAATCATTAGATGCTAGTGCCTCAAACTTATTTTTTGCAGAAACAAAGGGGTATCCAGTCTCTTTTGAAATTATTTCAGCTACTTTTTTAGAATATCCATCAGGTGTATTTAATCCAGTTCCCACAGCAGTTCCTCCCAAAGCAATTTCTAAAATAAATTTTATGGAATGTTCAATGCTTATTATTCCGTTTTTAATTTGTTGAGCGAATGCCGAAAATTCTTGACCTAGTGTTATTGGAGTAGCATCCATCATGTGCGTTCTCCCTATTTTAATTATATCATTAAACTCAACAGTTTTCTTTTCGAGAATGTTTTTAAAATTTTTTAACTCTGGGAGAGTATTTGTTGAAATTACCTTATATGCAGCTAAATGCATGGCAGTAGGAAATGTATCATTAGACGATTGAGATTTATTTATATCATCATTTGCTTTTACATATTTTTCATCTGATAAATCCTTACCAGCTAATTGTTGACATCTGTTGGATATAACCTCGTTAACATTCATGTTGGTTTGAGTTCCTGATCCAGTTTGCCATACAACTAATGGAAATTGATCATCGTGTTTACCATCAGATATTTCATCACATGCAGTTGAAATTAACTCCATTTTTTCTTTTGAAAGGATTCCGAATGTATGGTTTGCTTTGGCTGCAGCTTTTTTGACCACTGCATAAGAATGAATTATTTCTATAGGCATTGAAGCAATTGGCCCAATTTTAAAATTATTCCTTGATCTTTCGGTCTGGGCACCCCAAAGTTTGTTTTTAGGTACTTTAACCTCACCCAAGGTGTCTTTTTCGATTCTATATTCCATAACCAACTATTATATTACAAATTTACACATTATATGCAAGTAAACATAAAATGAAAATTTTTACAATGTTGAAAATTATTTAAATTTAATTTTAAGTTAAAAGAATCTATATATTATATTTGCATCAACTACTTTAGATTATGTTTGAATTTGATCAATATTTAGGATTTTTAGCTTTCTTAACAATTTTGACAATTGGCTTTTGGCTATTCTTCGTTTTACTACTATTTGTTATCCCGTATTGGGTTTTTGGTGCTGCTAAAGAAAGAATTGAGGAGCTATTACAAGAAAGAAAAAAAAAGTAGACTAGAAATCAAAGGCTCCGTTATCGTAATTTCCACCTCTTCGTTGTCTTCTGTTTTGATTTTTTTTCTGATTAAACCTGTAGGTTAAATTTAGAGTTGCAGATCTTTGACTCCACCTAAATTCGAAATCATTGTAGAAGTTTTCATTAAAAGTCTCATTTCTCCAACCTCTCTGATCGAGAAGATCTCGTATATTTAATGATAGTGTGGCATTATCGTTAAATAATTCTTTACTAAAAGCTAAATCAATAGAGAAATCACCTTCGCTTTTACTAACGGCAGTTTCATTAGGTCCACGGACATTCATCCTGGTTTGCCATTCAATTTTTCCAGGTAAAGTTAGTTTGTTATTCAATCTAAAGCTCCAACTAACATTTTTGTTGTCATACACAATATCGTTATAAGTCCCTTCCACCTTATTTTGGTATAAATTAAAGTTTGAATTTATATTCCAATTTCTTCCTTTTCTGTAGGACAGGTTTAATTCAAATCCAAATCTCTCGTTTGTAGACAGATTGATCGGGAATCTCTCAACAATAGGAACATCAACTCCGTTAATTTCTGCAAATTCACCGGTTTCTTCGATTATTGTATTAATTGAATTTGTTGATTTCTGGAAATATGCGGATGTATTAACGGTAAAAGAAGACTTATATTTTTTTAAATATCCAACATCAATGTTATTTGAGTATGTAGGGTTTAAGTATGGATTTCCTCTCCAAATTAGTATAGGACTTATTTTAGTTGGAAAAGGATTTACAAACCTAGACCAAGGTCTTCTAATTCTTCTGTTGTAGCCAAATGTAAAAGTTTCATTTTCGGAAATCTCTAATCCAAAATTAAAGGTTGGAAAAAGTCCAGTATCATCAATTTTTGTAAAATCTTGAATGGTAAGTTGATTGACATGTTTTAGAGTATTTTCTGCTCTTAATCCAAAAAGAAATGAGTATTTATCTTCAATTTTTACTCCGTATTGGGTATAAATTGCGCTTATCCTTTCTTTGTACTGGAATAAATTACTTTGATTTAAATCTTCAATTAAACTATCATCTATGTTATCGAAGACTTTGTAGTCAGTTACATCATCTTCGTTGCTTATTCTAATTCCCGCCTCAAATTGCTTGTTTTCCCCAATTGGTAAAACATAATCAGATTGAACTAAATAAGATTCACTTGAAATATTTTCATCAATACTTTCTGAAATTATTTGATTTTCATCAATTATTGAGTTTTCCCATTCTTTAGAATTTTCATATTGAAGATCAACTGTTATTTTTTGTCCATCGTCGTTAAAACTTCTTTCAAAATTTATATTGAATTCACGATTGTTATCCACATCATCTTCCATATCATTTTGAGTTATGGAATTTAAAATATTAGAATTTTCATCTAATTCGTTAATTACATTAGATTCTAAATTATCAGACTTGTAGTCATTGTAATAAAAAGAGCCTACAAGAGAGGTGTTGTCATCGATGTACCATTCAAATCCATTGTTAACAAAATAACCTTCACTATCTCTTTCTCTGTATCTTTCTTCGCTAAAAAATGTACTCGGGTTATCACCGTTAAAGTATTCAGTTATTCCTCTCGAATTTCCAGGTCTTACCCTATCATATATGCTTGAGGAATTGAAGAAATTAATTTTCCCGTTTCTGTAGTTGATATTTGAAGATAAGGAATTGGCTTTTGGGTCACCTGTGTTTAGGCTTAATGAGCCGTTTAACCCCAGTTTTTTAGATTTTCTTAGGATAATATTAATTATACCCCCGCTTCCTTCGGCCTCATATCTTGCAGATGGGGAGGTAATAACCTCAACTTTTTCTATTGCGTCAGCAGGAAGTTGTTTTATAAATGTCGAATTAATGCCAACTAGTCTAGAAGGTTTTCCGTTTATTAAAATTCTTGCAGCATCATTACCTCTTAGCAGGATATTTCCGTCTAAATCAGTAGATACAGAGGGAATGTTATCTAAAACATCATTTGCAGTACCACCCCTGACCGACAAATCTTTACCCACAGTATATATTTTTTTATCAAGTCTAATTTCAACTGAAGTTTCTTCAGCTATTATTTCAACCTCACCCAATGACTCGTAATCAAGTTCAAGTTGAATCTCACCTAAACTTATATCATTATATAAATTTACATTTTCTAAGGTTTTATTTTTAAAGGAAATAAATTCAATAAAAACATTATACATTCCTTTCTGAGATGAAATTTTAAAATTTCCGGCTTCATCAGACAATCCTCCAGTGATAACATTATTATTTTCTGGGTCTAATAGTGTTATTGTTGCATATTCGAGTGGATCGCCATTTTCAATATTTGTCACCGAACCAGATACTATGAACTCCTTTTTTTCATTGTAACTGTATGATTGTGAGTTAAGTATATTTGATAGTAGGAAAATATTTAAAAGCAGTAAATTTTTAAAATTCATTTTTTTTGTTTTCTGGCTTCAAATAAATCAAATCACGTGCCATGAAATTCACAACAAAAAGTTAAATTTTATTTAAAAATGTTAAAACAGTTTATCGATGTTTTCTTTGGGTCTTCCGATAACGGCCAAATTTTTATATTCAATTATTGGTCTTTCAATCAATTTAGGTTCTTTATGTAGTAATTCGATTACTTCATTATCTTCTAAAATTTTATTTTTAAAGTTTTCTTTCCAAAATTTTTCATTTTTTCTTACCAATTCCATTGCCGGTATATTTAATTTACATAATAATTTGCGGATTGATTCTTCTGATAAATTTTCTTTAAGATATTCAATGATTTCAAATTTCACTTCTTTATCAATTAAATACTGAACTCCTTCTCTTGATTTTCGACATCTGGGATTATGATATATTTTCATTTTTTATTTATTGCTGTTTTGATTTGAATTAAACATTAAAAATGATTTTAAAAACCCATTAATATTTCCATCTAGGACAGAATCAACATTACCAGTTTCAAATCCAGTTCTCAAATCTTTAATCAGTTTGTAAGGGTGTAAAACATAATTTCTTATTTGACTTCCCCACTCAATTTTCTTTTTTTCAGATTCAATTTCAGATCTTTTTTCATTTTTCTTTTTTATCTCGATTTCATACAATTGAGATTTTAACATTTGCATTGCTCTAATTTTGTTGTCCAATTGAGATCTAGTTTCAGAGCAAGTAACCTGAATCCCGCTGGGTTTATGTGTTAATTGAACCTTAGTTTCAATTTTATTCACACTTTGTCCTCCAGCTCCACTAGATCTGGAAGTATTTATTTCTAAATCAGATTGATTAATTTCAATATTTATTGAATCATCTACAAGGGGGTATACATAAACAGATGCAAAACTTGTATGTCTTTTTGCATTTGAGTCAAATGGTGAAATTCTTACCAGCCTGTGAACTCCGTTTTCTCCTTTTAACCAACCAAATGCATAATCTCCCTCAAATTTTAGTGTTGCGGTTTTAATACCAGCTGATTCGCCATCTTGTTCATTTAATTTTGAAACTTTAAGATCATTTTTTTCTCCGTACATTACATACATTCTCATAAGCATTTGAGCCCAATCACAGCTTTCTGTTCCACCAGCTCCTGCAGTAATTTGTAAAACTGCGTCCATATTATCTGATTCATCAGAAAGCATAGTCTTGAATTCAAGATCTTTCAAAAAGTTTTCAGTAGACTCAAATTGTTTAGATAATTCTTCATCGCTGCACTCACCATTTTTATTAAAATCAAACAAAATTTCTAAATCAGAAATATTTTCATTTAGATTATCAATATCGTTAATCCAGTTTTTTAAAAATTTAACCTTTTTAAGTATAACTTGTGCCTTAGAAGAATCTTCCCAAAAATTAGGTTGAAGGGTTTTGTCTTCTTCTAACAGTAATGAAGATTTTTTACCGTCAAAGTCAAAGATACCCCCTTAACGCATCCAGGCGATTTCTAAGAGATTGTATTTGTTCTAGGGTAATCATTTGTGTAAAATTAATACTAATTAAACAAGTTGAGAATATTTT
>TARA_B110000003_G_scaffold157514_1_pt1 | contig 11519 bp, 8 predicted proteins | sample TARA_B110000003 | Tara Oceans TARA_B110000003 (sample SAMEA4396424) | marine metagenome | biome: Westerlies Biome; feature: [SRF] surface water layer (ENVO:00010504); material: water (ENVO:00002006), including particulate matter (ENVO:01000060) such as... | depth 5 m
GTCGAGATTCTTCCTTTTGAACCCATGAAGTCATCAAAAAATTGGTTAAAAAAGCATTTTATAATTGTAGATTCTAAAATTGAACATAATTCGGGGGAATTACATAATTCGATATGGAAAAGATATGATTCGGGTGATGAAGATGTAATAAATGGGTTACATAAAATTAGAGCTGCAGCGAGGAAAATGTCTGAAGGAATTCAAAGAGATAGAAGAGAACTGGTTGTTGAGTCTCTGAGAGATGTCTGTGACGGTGTAGATTTGATGGATCCTTCATTACACGCCCCATTCCGTTCAATAATTGATCCATTAGTTGAATCTAAGTCTGTAATTGCATGGAAAGCATTGGGTGCTGGTGCTGGAGGTACTGTAGGTTTACTTTGCTCCCCTATATCAAGAAAAAGTGTCATTGAGAATTTAGAAAAACATGGTTGGGAAATTATAGATTGGGATTATGATAATCGAGGAATGCGTATAATCTCAGATGAATAATTTTCGAACTTATCGGGTAAAGGCTCAAACACTTAGATTCATCCGTTCTGCCTATGGCAGGAAGTCGTACCTTTGTTTTCGGAACACTTTTGTTACTTCTTTTAGTTCCATTAACATCTTCAACATCCCCTCAAGTCTATGAAAAAGGGGGTTTTGATTATGATGGGGATTGGATTGAGAGTGTTGAATCTGAACGTTATACTGAATGGTGGACACATTGGAGTAGAGATAAAAACTCCAATTCTTTAGACGACCGTCTTGAATGGCTTCTTGATCAGCCCTCTGAGTTACAGCAAGATTGGTGGATAAGATCTCCAGGTGGAAGTGCTAGAATATTTGTTGATTATAATCATCATCCAACAGATGCAGATATAGGTGCATTAAATGAATTGGGTGTTGACGTTACTTTCCGTCCAAAATATCTCGATACGGTAATAGCTACTGCATCTTTTGATTCGATAAATTCTGTTGATGGAATTCGTTCTCTTCCAGGAGTAGTTATGATTGAAGATGTAGGACTTGCCGAGCCAACCATGCATCAAGCGGTACCAAATATGGGTGTAGACTCTGTATGGATGGATTTAGGTTTAACAGGTACAGGTTCGACAGTTGCAGTTCTTGATACAGGTGTAAGGGGTGATCATGAGGGTCTCAATGATATGGATGATCAACCATTTACTTCAGGTTGTGAACAACCCCAGCCCAACCCTTTAGATCCAGTTCCAATTAATCTTGATTGTGACCCTAAAATTATTGCATTCTATGATGCAGTATTTACTGACTCAGAGCAGCCTCCGAGTGAATCATATGATTCGGGAACACATGGAACTCATGTTGCAGGTATTGTTGCAGGAACAGGTGGCGGTCAGTCAGATTCAGTGTCAGGATTAAGATATGTTGGAGCCGCTCCCGGTGCTTATCTAATCAACATCCTTGCTTGTTGTGATGGAGATACAGAGGATATAATTCAAGGTGCTCAATGGGCTATTGATAATAAAGAAAATTATAATATTGATATTTTAACTTCATCTCTAGGTGAACAGCAACTTGAGGTACATTTCGATAATGATGGCAATTCTGCTTGGAGTAAAATGATGGATGCAGTAGTAGAAGCCGGAATAATCACCACCTTATCTGCAGGAAATGAATTTGGTGGAGCTACTTTTGCAGGCTGCAATACGATCGATAGTCCTGGTGATGCTAGATTGCCAGTTACGGTTGCTAGTTTAGATAAGGATCTTGGTCTTGCAATCTATAGCAGTAGAGGGTACACATCTGATGGTCGTGTCAAACCAGATGTAGCAACTATTGGTTCAAGTATTATGGCACCTGATGCTGCGACTCAAGATGGTTACACTTCTAAGTCTGGAACTAGTATGGCGACACCATTAATGGCAGGAATTGCCGCATTAATGATTGAAGCCAATCCCGATTTAACTCCTACTGAATTCAAAGATATTATTTCAGTGCATTCTATTGAAAGAGAATTGCAACTGTTAGATGATCCAGGATTTAATGATTGTAGTGTATTAGAGACGCGACCTGATAATGAATTTGGATACGGTCAAGCAGATCCGGTAGCATTTGTAGAAGCAGCTGGTAGTATCGATCGTTCACTCAATGTGAGTATGGATTTAGAAACATTAGATGAAGTCAAAAATGAATCTTATGTAACAGGATCTGCTTCAGGAGTACCACCTAATACTGGAAATGTTGAAGTTAAAGTCGGAGGGGGTGAATGGAAGAGTGCTGCAGATTTATCTGGGGATTGGAGTAGTTGGAGAGTCTTATTAGACCCTCATGAAGAATCGGGTAATTCAACAATATATGCTAGACTTGTTTTCTCTGAAGATAGTATATCTCCAGTTGATGCCCGCCGGGTAATTCTAGTAAATGAACAGTCATCTGGTGTTTTATCTGGCTTGAATACTATAAATCCAATGGTTTTCTGGTTTCCATTTTTTGCAGTTATAGCATTAATTGCCTTAGTTTCCGTAAGAGAAAGATGGGATAAGAAATTAGAGAACACTGATTTTAGTTCTATGAAAAAATCAGATTCCATGTCTATAAATTCTGATAGGATTTCAGGTATAATTAGAAATTTTAATCCAAAAGATTCTTGGAACGATGGTAAATCATTATCTGAAAATCAATTTAGAAGATATCTTTCTCTTTCGATACTTTATACTGCTCAGGGATTACCTGCAGGTTTCACTGCTGTTGTATATCCAGCATACCTTTACGTCAATGGTTTTGGTCCAGCAGAAGTCGCTACACTATGGGCAACAATTGCCCTTCCATGGACATTTAAGTTCCTTTACGGACCAATTGTTGACGGCATACAATTCCCGAAATATGGCCTAAGAAGACCTTGGATTCTTTTTGCTCAAAGTGGGATGGTAGTTACTTTGGGGGCGTTATTATTTGTGCCTGATTTAGCAGGATCTGTTCAATTGGTTACATTGATTCTATTTGTACATAATTTATTCTCCTCATTACAGGATGTGAGTGTTGACGCACTTGCAGTTGATGTTCTTCAGCCCGATGAAGTTGCAAAGGCAAATGGATATATGTTTGCTGCAAAAAGAGTTGGAATAATCGCCAGTGGAGCCGGACTAGGGTCTTTAGTTGCTACATTTGGAATCGAAGCAGCGATTATTATTCAATTACCTCTACTTGTACTAATAATGGGGCTTCCTTTATTCCTTCGTGAAAAACCAGATGATAAATTATTTCCATGGAGTAAAAATTCAGATGAAATTCAAGATGCAATTATCTTTGATGAAAATATTGAGTCGGAATTAGAAAATTCTAACGATGAGTTATTACCATGGCTTGATTCCAATAATGATGATTTCAAAGCGGCTAAATGGACTGCTGAGAGTCTTTTTAGTAAAAGAGTACCAATCTCTTCCACCATCTTATGGGGTTCAATATTCATATTAATAACATGGATGGCTCTTTGGGTTCTTGGTCAAGTTTTGGTAGGTTCATCAGGAGATGTATTTTCTCAAACTTCCAAACCTTTCAAATCATTGGGTCTTTGGGGTATTATTGCATTCTTTTCAGTACTCTTAATCGAGCGTTATCTTGAAGTCCCAAATATTCCTAATATATTCCAACCAATTCCTCGTAAAGTTATCAATGGTGCCTCTATAAGTGCGTATAATATTGTGAAAGGCTTTTCTCTCAAATCATCATTTTTATTGATATTTTTATGTTTACTTACTGAATTATATATATTTGTTGATCCAATTGTTGGTGATATCTTTATCAATAGAGCAGGTTGGACTTCTACAGAATACGTTACTTTAATGGGTGGTTGGGTTATTGTATTTACTATTATTGGGCAATTACTTGGAGGATTCTTAGGAGATAAATTTGGTGTTCGTGAAGTAGCTATGGTAAGTTGGGCTTTCGTTGCAATATCTAATGCAGGATTAGCGATGATAGAAGGTGTTTGGACAAATACTACTTTGATGACAATTTATCTTTGTTTCAGAGCCTTCCTTCTTGGAGTAGCTTGGATTTGTGTAATTTCACTTTGTATGAGATTGACATATAGCAAGGCAGGTGGTACACAATTTACTGCATACATGTCAATGTTCAATCTTTCAGGTGTAGTTACTCTTTTGTTAACTGGTAAATTACTTCAGTATATTGATTATACATCGGCACTTTACTTAGGTGGTGCTCTAACTCTTATCACTGTGGTTTTACTTATATTCATTGATCCCGACGAATGCGACAGAGTTCTTGAGGGGCGTATTCCTGAGGGTGATCAAGATGATGAATTTAACGGAGACTTTGGTGAACACTCGGAATGGTTGGCTGGTGAAGATCCTAAACCAGTTAGTTCTTGAATTAAAATTTTATATACAGTGGAATAGTGGTATTTATGGATAGATTTAATGAAATTTTAACTGATTGTAATACTGATTTTTTACTTTTTACACAAACGATATGTGGTTATTGCAATCGAGCAAAGAATGTTTTGAAGTCTAAAAATTTTTCATTTTCCGAAATTAATATGGATCATGAAGATAATTTACGTTCCAAAGTAGTCGGAATTACTGGACACCGCACAGTTCCTATTTGTTTTGATATGCGTGGAGATAAGCCAATTTTCATTGGTGGTTCAGATCATTTAATAGATTATCTATGATCTATAGTATTTGCCATATTCTGTATTTCCAATATTAATTCATCTAATTGGTTAAGATTAACCATATGTCCCTTTTCATGTTCTAGTCTTGTTACGTCCCAGCCCGCCTGCTCAAAGATTTCTATATGTTCTATTCCTTGTTCTAATGGAACCAAATGGTCTCTAGAGCCATGCATCCAGATGACCTTTCTACTCTTTAGGAATGGCAATATTTCTCTAAGTTGTTCTGGTCTAACCGTTTTTGTACCTAGTAGAACTAAGCCGATTATTCTATTCTGTATTTCATGTTCTAACATAGCAGATGCAATTGCTGCACCTTGGGAGAAACCACCAATAATTATTGGTCCATCAGGAATCTCTGAAACAACCCTAGAAATAGACTCATCAACCTGTTTCAATGATTCCGCATCTAAAGATTTTGTAGGTTCATCAGAACGTAACCACCAAGCAAAACCACCTTTTGTTGGATGAGGGATTTTTGCTTCTGGACAAAGTATACTCCAACCTTCCGGAACTAGTCTCTCAGCTAATGGTTGCATTTTTACAGAGGTTCCAGTCATTCCATGCATCATTACAAATGTACCGAGCATGAATATCATCTAGAGATTCCAAGAATAAGTAATTCCGCCCGCCAATAGGATTCGTAAATGTGTGTCTCCAGTAAATGTTGCAGTGAGTGTATAATCTTCGCTTGGATAGGGAATTGTGCCTAGAGTGCCAGTCTCTTCAGCTCCTGGACCCCAAAAGCGTTCAAGAGCAGAAACTGAAAAATGATCTCTCAGAGTTAGAGTTATTGTTGAACCGCCTTCGCAAGCAGCATCTAGGAAATATATCATTTCATCCCATTCTCCATCTTTCGGATGATCACTAACAAGAAAAGTATCTACAAATTCTGCATCTGGACCCGTATTATGCCAATTATTACTGTATAAGTCACCACCTCTTACAAAATAAACATCTCCTGTATGCCCAATTCCTTGATCCGCATTTTTCATCTTCAACTGCACCACGCCTTCTGAATCAGTCCATATGAAAGAAGAAAAAAATGCCAAATTTCCATCAAATATGTAATCAATAGTAGAACCATCATTTGCCGTGGCTCTTATTGATGCCATAGAAGAGTCTACAGAAGAAACGACTGCATTCCAATCATTACTGAATAAACTAAAGCTCCATGCTTTATTTTTAGTTAATGGGAAATCAAGTACGTTTTTTGCCTCTCCATTTTCAAATGGACTTAATCCATCATGAGTAATTCTTCCAAGGAATGGATTATGATTAAGAACAGCATGTCTTCTAGCTTCTCCAATACTTGAAATCGCAAGCATATATGCAGTTCCTCCCTCTTCAATATCAGTAGTCGCTACGACTAACCTTGTTGTATCATCACTATAATCAGGGGTAGAAAACGTGTATAACCAATAATCTCCAATCTCCCAGTTAGGTACTGAGATTTCTTCATTTTCCGAATCACCAGTTATTCCACTAGTTATACCTGTACATCCAGTTAATGGCATGATCAACATTAGCATGATTATGCCAAATGTCGAGACCCTAGTCATGTTACTTCCTCTTACCTCTCAGTCAAGATACTAACGGTATCTTGTATCAAAGAAGTCCATTCTCAGTCAATTTGTCAGTTCCTGCTAGAACAACTGCAACTATTGACATTAATTTAATTAGAATATTTAACGAAGGTCCGGATGTATCTTTGAATGGATCACCAATAGTATCTCCAATAACTGCTGCATCATGTGCAGCATCTCCTTTTACAGCACCCTCAATATGACCTTGTTCAATCGCTTTCTTTGCATTATCCCAAGCACCACCTGCATTTGCCATAAATAGCGCCATCAGAACTCCAGTAACTAATGAACCTGCTAGAAGTCCACCTAGAGCATCCCATCCCAAAAATACTCCTACAATAACCGGTGCAGTAATTGCCACTAATCCTGGTCCTACCATTTCTTTCAGGGCTGCTTGTGTTGAAATATCTACACATTTCTTTGAATCCGGTTTTACACCTTCTTTTCCTTCTAGAAGCCCAGGTATTTCTTTGAATTGTCTTCTTATTTCTACAACCATTTCTCCAGCAGCTTTCCCTACCGAAGTCATTGTCATAGCAGCAACTACGAATGGTAATCCTCCTCCTATCAGAAGTCCAATCACAACCATTGGATTTGTTAAAGTCAGGTCTAATTCTCCATTAATTGCTTCAGTATAAGCTGCGAATAATGCTAGTGCAGTTAATGCGGCTGAGCCTATTGCAAAACCTTTACCAACTGCTGCCGTAGTATTTCCTATCGAATCAAGTTCGTCAGTGATTGCACGGACTTCCTTACCAAGAGAGCTCATCTCAGCAATTCCGCCAGCATTATCTGCAACTGGACCATATGCATCTACAGTCATAGTTACTCCAACGGTTGCTAGCATACCCATAGCTGCCATAGCGATGCAGTAAAGTCCGTATGTTTCACCACCGAAATGATTTGCTCCAAGTATACCTGCTGAAATTAAGAGAATAGGTACGAACGTTGACATCATACCAACCGAAAGTCCGGCAATCGCATTTGTTGCTGGGCCTGTTTTTGACATTTGTCCAATATGAGGGATAGCTGTTGTTTTAATTCCGAAAACAGGTTCAATTCCCGTGTAGTATTCAGTAACTAATCCAATCATTATTCCTACGATACTTCCCAATACAACAGAATGCATAACTCCCATTTCAACATCGATATAATTTCCTTCGATTGCATAATATCCTCCTGCCCAGAATAATACAGCTGCAATGAATGTAGTATTTCTTAATGCAGCAGCAGCATCTGTTCCATTCTTTAAGAAAGTCATTGAGAAAACACCGATTATAGATGCCACATATCCAATTAATCCTAGCATAATAGGCATTATTACATAATCAACATTCCAATCACCAGCACTCGCAATAATCATTGCAGCAATTATAGATCCCACAAATGATTCGAAAATATCTGCTCCCATTCCTGCAACATCGCCTACATTGTCTCCAACATTATCTGCAATTACACCAGGATTTCGTGGGTCATCTTCTGGAATACCAGCTTCAACTTTACCGACTAAATCTGCCCCTACATCTGCTGCTTTAGTATAAATTCCACCTCCAACACGTGCGAAAAGAGCAATAGACGATGCACCCATTCCGAAACCAGCGGCTGCTGAAAGATCACTACCTGGTTCATCAGCACCTAGCAAAAATGCTACCAGTGAGATACCCAGTAAACCAAGTCCTCCCACTGAAAGTCCCATAACTGCTCCACCATTATATGAAACCGATAATGCGCCTGCTTGACCATCATTCTTAGCAGCCATTGCCGTTCTTCCATTAGCTGATGTAGCAGCTCGCATTCCAGAGAATCCTGCTGCAACTGAAGCAATAGCTCCCGCAAAGAATGCAATTGCAGTATTTGTATCATTAAGGAATGCTAACAACGCGCCAACTACTATTACGAAAATACTCAAGACTCTATATTCAGCATAAAGGAAAGCCATTGCCCCTTCTTGGATTTCTTCAGTTATATCTGCTACAACTTTATTATCAATCTCTACACTATTCACTTTTCTGTATAATACGAATGCAATTAACAGTCCTAAAATTCCTGCTCCTGCTGCAATTAATGGTATATTTTCTAACATGGTGTTCACCTTTCTGACCCGCCCACCAAAGAGTTACTTATAATCAGAATCCTAGTAAAAGACTCTCTAATAGCGGCTCAAGATGATTCTTCCATAACGATTTTAGCAAAAGAAGTCAAAATACCTGCTCCATCATGTTCTCCTCTAAATGAATTATATTCTTCTTCTGAGATGTGCCCCCATCCGTATGCTCGTTCAATTCTTTTTCTTGCAGCTTCAGGATGAAATTGAATTCCCCATGCTGGCATTGGCACTCCTAATTCGTTATTTACTCTAACAGCAGTCACTAAATTATGTGAAGTACGACTTAATAATGTACAATTATTAGGTAATGATACAACATGATCTTGATGACTAAATAATCCTGAGATTTCTTCATCATTGTGTTTATGAGTTGTAAGTAAAATATCTGATTTGCCTTTTTCAGTCAGTTCCAAACTCCAAATTCCGCTGGATAATTTCTCAGCACGCTCTATCTTACTCCCTAACGAATGACAAAGTAATTGATGACCAAAGCAGATTCCTAATGTTGGTGTTCCTGATTTAGCGGCTGCTCTAAACATGGTCTCAGTAGGAGCCATCCATTTTTCCCAAATACTGACATTTCTTCTCGAGCCTGAGCAAACTACTGCATCTAAATCTAGTTTTTTAAGCCAATCATTCATCTTATTTTCTTCATCATGCATAGGCATTATTATTCTTTTAAATTTAATTGTTCTTCCTTCTAGTTCAACTTCAGTTTGTCTCCAAAATTCGTATTCATCATCCCAATTTGGAACATCAATCTCTTCTAATTGAACTTCTGCTATTGACTCTATTTTACTACCTGCCTTGAATGATTGCATTTGAGGTGTAATTAATAAAACTTCGACATCTGATAATTTAGCCATTGGTCTGATAACCTCTTGGTTTCCTCCATGTCCAAACTCTGCTCTTTCAACTAATAAATCAATCATCAGAACTCTGAAAGAGGTACTCATGTGTAGTTGAAAGAGCCTCAGGTTCATTAGTCCTCGGCTGGTAGGCTCTGACATAAGGTCGTGTTGAATATGGTTGATGAACAGTTAATTCTCGAATCTGTCGGGCCAGTTCAGGCAATTTTAGATGCTCATGACGGTATAGTAAATGTTGTAGATACAACAGATGGAATAATTATGATTTCACTTGAGGGTGGATGTACGGGTTGCAGTTCTACTCCAATGACTGCTATGCAAATTTATTATTCTTTAATGAAACTTGATGGTGTAAATGATGTAATTTTTGTTAATGGAGAATTACCAGCATATATGAGATCCTTTATCGACGAGAAATTAGCTCAAAAATAATTATTCTTCTTCTCTTCTCTCGACCGCTCTCATTTTCATTATTTGGTGCGGATTCGTCTCTCCTTGGACATCTTTACCTTTGATATTTAGCATTCCAGTTATTGCCACAATTATTGCTGTTACAGCCAAAGGTCTAGCAATAGTTGTCGAACCCCAAAGTTCTCCTCCTAAATAATGTAAAGTAAAAAGCATAATAGCAGAAACAATACAGAGTGTTGCAACAACTTTCTGAGTAATAATTTCTCCTTTCTCTAGTCGGGCTAGAGTACCAATTGCTATCCATAAAATAGTCGCAATTCCACAAAGTGTGATGGATGCTGATTCTAACAAAGAAACCAATTCCATAGTTGTGGGTAAGGGTTTTCATTTGTTTATGTTGGGGAACATCAATCCGAATCTCAGATGGTATGGTTCAAGACCTACCACATGTTCTTGGTAACATGGCCAAGGTAGGTGGTTGGACTCTCCCGACATCTAGAAGGCAGCAAGCACCTTACATTAGCAAGACACAATTAGTCGATGTATTGGAACAAATTGCAATATTACTGGAGTTATCTGGTGCCAATGGATTTAGAGTACGTGCATATCAAAATGGTTCACGTACTTTAGCATCAATGGAAGAAGATTTATTCACAGTTGTTTCTGAGAATCGAATAGTCGAAATTAAAGGAATAGGAAAAGGAATTGGTGGCTTGATTAGTGAAGCGGTTATGCATGGAACTTGGGGCGATATGAAATCATTATATGACAAAATTCCGCCAGGTTTAATAGAAATTGTAGGTATACCTGGTTTAGGCCCTAAAAGTGCTAGAATTCTACATGAATCATTAGGTGTTGACTCCGTAGAGTCATTGAAGATTGCTTGTGAACTTGACCATGTGTCTCCATTGAGTGGATTTGGAAAAAAGAGTCAGCAAAAATATCTCGATGGTATCGATTTATTACGTCGTTATCAAGGTAGAACTAGAATGGATGTCGGACTATTATATGGACGAGCATTAGAAGAAAAAATTTCTCAAATTAAAGGGGTAGAAAAATCGCAACTTGCAGGCAGTGCACGTCGTCGTAGAGAGACCATTGGTGATCTTGATATTGTGGTATCCGCTCATCCTGAAAAACACGAAGATGTGATTAATGAGATTCTTAATTTACCCGGTATAGCCGAAGTTAAGGGTTTTGGAGAGTCAAAAATTAGTTTGATTCTTGAACAAGACATGTTGTCTAATTCTATTGATTCAGGAAGTATAGATGAAAAACTCGCTGAAACTCTTATTGAAAGAAATAGTGATGCAACTATTGATGCTCAGGTTAGAATTGTAAATCCTGATACATTTCCATTTACTCTTGCTTATTTCACAGGATCTAAAGAGCATAATATTCGTATGAGGCAAGAAGCAATAAATAGAGGTTTGAGACTGAATGAATTTGGCCTTTTTCCAGAAAATTTAGCAGGTGGGAAAATTGGTATGGAGGCAGCAAAACATACACTGATTTGTGCTGATGAATCAGACATTTACAAATATTTGGAGATGGATTGGATTCCTCCTGAGATGAGAGAGGATATGGGCGAAATAGAGGCTGCTTCTTTGTCTAAATCCTCATTACCTAAGTTAGTAGTCCCTTCTGACTTAAGAGGTGCATTCCATAATCATACAATATATTCCGATGGCACAAATACTTTGGAAGAAATGGCTGAAGCCGCTCAATCATTAGGATGGGAATACTTGGGAATTGCTGACCATTCTGAAACATTGAATATTGGCGGGAGGCAGATCGGAATTCCTAGTGAAAAAGTTCCAAAACAATCTGATGAAATTTTAAGATTAAATAAAATATGGAAAGATGAAAATATTGATTTTCGATTACTT
>TARA_B110000003_G_scaffold221251_2_pt1 | contig 11519 bp, 8 predicted proteins | sample TARA_B110000003 | Tara Oceans TARA_B110000003 (sample SAMEA4396424) | marine metagenome | biome: Westerlies Biome; feature: [SRF] surface water layer (ENVO:00010504); material: water (ENVO:00002006), including particulate matter (ENVO:01000060) such as... | depth 5 m
GTTGTGGCAAGCTACACCCGAGGCGCTTCTCAGGCCAACATCAACACTGGATTCTCCAAGTTCTGTTTGACCTCATTCAAAAAGGCCGCACCAGTCGCGCCGTCCACGACCCGATGGTCGCAGCTCAGGGTGACTTTCATGGTGTGTCCTGGCACCACGGCGCCGTCACGGACGACGGGCACACTCTGGATGCCTCCAATGGCCAAAATGCATGCATCTGGCGGATTGATGATCGCGGTGAAGTCTTCGATGCCAAACATCCCCAAATTGGAAATGGTGAAGGTGTTCCCCTCCCAGTCGCTGGGTTGGAGCTTCTTGTCTTTGGCTTTTTGGGCAAATTCGCGCACCTCCACACCGATTTCGGCAAAGGATTTTGCATTGGCATGGCGGACGACGGGCACGAGCAGGCCGTCCTCGACCGCCACAGCCACACCGATGTGAACGTGTTCGTTGTACCGGATGCGATCTTCAAGCCAGCTGCTGTTCACTGCTGGATGGTTCTTCAAGGCCATTGCCACAGCTTTCACGACCATGTCATTGAAGCTGACACGGTGAGGGCCGCGGTCGTTCAATGCCTTGCGGGCCGTCATCGCGGCGTCCATGTCCATGGTCAGGCTGAGGTAAAAGTGGGGAGCGGTGAATTTGCTCTCTGCCAAACGACGCGCAATGGTCTTGCGCATTTGGCTTACCCCAACCTCCGTAAAGCGTTCCAAGGCATTGGCGGCAGAAGATCCTCCCCCCACGAATGCCTCGACGTCTCGCTTCACAATGCGCCCTCCCTCCCCCGAACCTGGGATGAGGCCCAGGCTCAAGCCGCGGTCCTCTGCAAGCTTTTTGGCAAGCGGAGAGGCCTTGACCCTTCCATTGGACGACATGGGCGCGGGGGCAACCGCGGGGGCAGCCGGTGCAGGGCTTGGTGCGGAAGCCGCCACGGGGGCAGGCGCCGGAGCCGGAGCGGGGGCCGGGGTAGTTGCGGCAGCAGGGGCGGGTTCAGGCGATGCCTCTGGCTCTGGTGACGCCGAAGCCGCCAACAACTCTGCAAAGTCCTCTCCTTTTTCCCCAACGATGCAAAGCACGCTGTCCACAGGTGCTGTACCTCCTTTGTCCACACCAATGTGGAGCAAAACACCATCTTGAAACGACTCAAACTCCATGGTCGCTTTGTCCGTCTCAATCTCGGCGAGCAGTTCACCGTTCTCGACAACGTCCCCAACTTTTTTGTGCCACTCAGCCACGACTCCTTCGGTCATGGTATCACTGAGTTTGGGCATGCGGATGATTTCAGCCATGAGGTCAGTCTTTCACAAATGGATAATCGGATTGAACGTAGACGTCCTCGTACAGTTCCGAGGGGTCTGGAAGCGGACTTTCTTCCGCAAACTTGATGGCATCTTCGACCTGAGCTTTGATGTCTTTCTCCGCCTTCTTCAGCTCTTCTTCCGTCGCCCACTTGTTCTCCAAAAGGACCGTGCGCACGTGGGTGATGGGGTCTCGCTCCACGTAGGTGGCCAATTCATCCTTGGTCCGGTATTTCTGCGGATCGCTCATGCTGTGGCCCTTGAAGCGGTAGGTCTGAATGTCCAACAACGTAGGCCCCTCTCCTTTTCGGCCGCGTTTGGCAGCTTCTGCGATCGCCGCACAAACCGCTTCGGGGCTCATGCCGTCCACCGTGGCAGATGGCATCTTGTAGCTCGCGCCCAAGGTCTCGAGGTCAGTCACATTGGAGGTGCGCTCCACGGATGTCCCCATGGCGTATTTGTTGTTCTCAATGATGAAAATGACAGGTAGTTTCCACGTCATGGCCATGTTGAAGGTCTCGTGCAGCATGCCTTGACGAGCCGCACCATCTCCCATAAAGCACACGGTGACATGGTCTTCATTGCGGTACTTGTCTGCAAAGGCGATGCCCGCCCCCAAGCCGATTTGGCCGCCTACGATGCCATGCCCACCAAAGAGGTTGCGCTCCTTGTCAAACATGTGCATGGAGCCGCCCTTGCCTTTGGACGTTCCCGTCTTTTTGCCGTACAACTCGGCCATGACAAACTTTGGGTCCGTGCCCAACACAAGAGGATGGGCGTGGTCGCGGTAGGCCGTGATGACGTTGTCCGTGGGACGAATGGCCTCTTTCATGCCAGAAAGCAGCGCTTCTTGTCCAATGTACAAGTGGCAAAACCCGCCAAACTTTTGCTGGATGTAGAGCTGGCCGCAGCGTTCCTCGAACTTTCGCATGAGGTACATTTCGCGGAACCAACGGTTGTAGGTTTCGGAAGAATGAGGCAAACCGGACTTTTTGTCGGTTCGCTTTCGGCTCGCTTTTGCAGGCTTTTTCGGCGCTGTCGCGGCAGTAGGTTGAGAAGTGGCCATCGAAATGGGATTAACGCTCAAATATAACGTTCTGACCCAAGTCAAAGATGCCCCACCGAAACAGTATGCACTTTGATGTCCAAAGAGGTTGTTTCGTGTAATTTGTACACGATGTAGGTATTGCGTCAAACCCTTACTCCGTCCATTCGTCCGTATCTTGCGCCACCTGCTTCATGTCGATTTCCTCTTTGCTCTCCACACGTCCCTCTGTGGGACTTCAAGCCATCGAATCCGTGGCCTTGATGGACCGCTATGACTCGAAGTTTCTTGCCCCAACCGACTGGCTGCCCGAGGTCCTTTCCGATTTGACAAAGCATCACGTTCTCCAAATTGCGGACCAACATTTGACCCGATACAACAACTTGTATTTCGACACCACAAGCAACGAATGTTTGACGGAACACGTCAGGGGCAGAACCAAGCGGTTCAAGGTCCGCATCCGACAGTACGAAAACACAAAAATGGCTTTTCTTGAAGTCAAGCTTAGAGATGTCTACGGAAAGACGACCAAAAGAAGACTTCCCCGCAACTCTGACCTCCCTTGGAATGATGCCTTCACCGAACATGAGACCGTGTTTCTGCGGGAGCATCTTGGCGATGTCACGGATGAACTGACCCCTTCCCTGCAAAGTCGATTTGACAGGTTCACACTGGTCGACTTGGATCGTGGTGACAGAATCACTTTTGACCAAAATCTTCAATTTTCAGACCCGCGCAAACATCTGAATGTCCCCTTGTGGATTTCCCCCACGCCGCACTTGGCAGTGGTGGAATGGAAACAACGGAAGGTGAACCATCAAGGAGATTTGATTCAGTCGTTTCGGGCCAAACCTGGTCGACGTGGGCCACTTGGAAGGGCCCTTCGATTGTCGAAATACATCTTAGGAAGGATGTCCGTTTCCGACGACCTTGTGCCAGGGGCGTACCGCAAAACCCTTCGTGACATCCAACGTGCGGAACTTGCCGCCAGCACCTCTCAACCTGGACCCGAATCCATCCTTCAATGATTGCCCTCGCCATGCCACAAATTGCCCTTGAACTTTCTCTGTCCAATTCCGGTTGGGTGGGACTCTTGCTCCTGTTTGGTTTGAACTTGTTGTCTGCAGTTGTGGTCGTGCGTTTGATCTACCACATGGCCGCCAAACGACGCGATTTCGTCTTCACGTTCATGCTGGTCTCCACCGCAGTCTTCTTGCTTTGCCGCTTGCTTGCTGGGGTTGAAATTGACCTCGCCTTCGCCCTGGGCCTTTTCGCAATCTTCGGCATCATCCGGTACCGCACCAATGCCATCCCCATCCGGGAAATGACCTATTTGTTCATCGTCATTGCCCTGGCTGTTATCAATGCCCTTGCACCCGTGGCAGCTTCATGGGTGGAGATTGTGCTGGCCAATGTTCTGATTTGGGCCTTGAGCTTCGTGCTGGAGCGCCTCTGGTTTGTCGAACATCTCGCCACCAAAATGGTCGTGTACGACCGAATTGACCTTTTACAAGAGGGCAAGAGGAAAGAACTCATTGCAGATCTCGAGAGGCGCACCGGCGTCAGCATTGTGCATTTGGAAATTGGGAAGGTGGACCTGCTTCGAGATACGGCCAACTTGAAAATTCACTTCTCGGGGGACAAGGAGCCCGATCACTTCGAAGAGCCCTTAGGCTGAAGTCTGCCTGAGGGGCTCCAAAAGCACGACGGCGTGGGCTGAAATGCCATCCTCCGTTCCCACAAAGCCAAGCTTTTCTGTGGTGGTGGCTTTGATCCCGATGCACGTCACATCCACACCAAGTACATCGGCAATGCACTGGCGCATTTGCGGAATGTGAGGCTTCAACTTGGGCCTCTGCAAGCAGACCGTGGTGTCCATGTTGGAGAGGGTCCATCCATGGCTTTGGACAAGGTCCCAAGTGCGCTTCAACAGCACTTTGCTGTCAATGCCCTTGAAGGACATGTCGGTATCGGGGAAATGGGTGCCAATGTCGCCAAGGGCCAAGGCACCTAGCAGCGCATCGCAAATGACATGCAAAAGGACGTCTGCATCGCTGTGGCCCACGGACCCCTTGTCATGGGGCACTGTGAGGCCACCAATCACCAGGTCTTCGCCTTCAGCGAGCTGGTGCACGTCGTAACCGTATCCGATACGTAGGCTCATTCGTTGTCTTGTGCGAACTCGGCCAAATCCGAGAACTGCAACCGCAACGAGAACCGCAACGTGTTGGCCAGCGGATTTTGCTGTGTGGTGCTGATCAAGTAGCTCAAATCCACAGTGAAAACTGTGTATTTGACACCTGCACCCAACGTAATGAATTGGCGGTTGCCCTTGCTGAAGTGCTCGTAGAAATAACCAGACCTAAAGGCAAACACATCGGCAAAATTGTATTCCATGCCTACGCCAAGGTTGACTTCACGCAACTCTTCTTTCCAACGGCTGCCCTCCAAAATGTAGGGATCGTCTCCGTTGGTGGGTTCCACTACGATGCCTGGGGCATCGTAAAAACTCTGAACAATGCCGGTGGCCACACCAACGTTCGGATCCCTTCCACTGAAAATGTATTGGGCCCCATTCTCGTCAAAGTCGTACACAGGTTGTGTGGGGACCAGGAGCTTGTTCGCATCCAAGGCGATGGTCAGGCTGTTGTAATCGTCAAGGATTGTTTCATATGCAGCACCCAACCTCAAATTGCTCGGGATGAAATCCCTCGCGGTCGTCTCAGTGTAGGACATCTTTGCCCCAAGGTTGCTCATGTTCATCCCCCAACTGAAGATGCCGTCCTTGCTCCCCCAATCGGCCTCATCGTTCACGTAGTACATGCTCAAATCGGCCGCTACAGAAATGCCAGGACGGCTGTCGGCACCTTGCACAGATGTCCCGCCTGTAAGGTTGCTGTGGATGAAGCGCGCAGAAAAACCTCCACTGAATTTGTCAGAAAACTTTTGAGAGAACCCTCCGTCCAAGCTCAACTCCGCTGGCTGGAAATCCCGGATGGTCGTCCCCACTTCGTCGGTAAAGGTGATGTTCCCCAAGCTGAAGTAGCGCAACGCAACGCCGAACGCCTGCCTTTTGTTGAGCCTGCGAACAGAGCTGACGTAGGCTAGGTTCATATCGTCCACCAAAGCGCGAAGCCAGGGCGCGTAACTCATGCTCATTTCCACCTCATTTTCGGAAAAGGCCATTTTGGCCGGATTCCAATGCATGCTGTTCGCATCGGGGGACAAGGCTACACCGACGTCTCCCATTGCGCCAGAACGCGAATCGGGGGCAATCATCAAGAAGGGGACCGCAGTGGTGATTGTGTTCAGCTGCAACAGCTGTGCGGGATCTTCTTCGATTTGGCCCCAAACCGGTGTGGCAAGGGTCAACATCGCCCCAAACAAGAGGCCAAATAGAGAGATGTGGAAGATGTGCTTCATCGTAGAGTTGCCAAAGTTAATCAAGTGAACGGCGCATCATTGGGGTCGAAGAACGACCAATTTATCTGCGTATTGTGCAGCCTGGCCAATTTCATTCTCCCATGTCACACGGAACACATATACACCGGGAGGTACGCGTTGTCCCGAAGAAGGTTTCAAATCCCAAGTCATGACATCGTCTCGGAAACCCAAAACCTCTCCCTCAAAGGTCTCTGTGTGGACCCTCCCTCCGCGAATGTCAAAGACGTCCAGTCGAACGTTGGCAGGCCGACAGGCCTGGTTGCCAGCCATGCGGAACGTCACTTGCTCCACCGCCGGATTGGGGTATGCCAGCACTTCGAGCAAAGCCACCTCTAAAGAAGAGGCCACCACGAAATGGGTTTCAGCACTCGAACTGTTGTTGGCTACATCCCACACCTTGAATGTCAACTGATGGGTTCCCTCTTCCAAATTTTGAAAGGGGAAGCGGATCGAACCACGCTGGTAGGTGTCCAAGTCTGAGACGAAATACTCATTGAGGACATAGGGCGACCCCGCATTCCCGTCCAAAATTGCCTTGGCATCATGCCCGATGCCTACTCCTGAAGTGTTGATGCCGCTCTCGTCAAAAATCCGGGCAAACAACCATGGGTCTTCGTGAACAAGGTCTCCATCCTTAAATAGAGTGTCATTGATGAACAGCTCCACCACAGGACCGTCGTCATCCATCAGCGGATTTTCAGAAGTTCCGCCAATGACAAAATCCTCAGAACGCCCATGCGCATCGGTGCCGTTTCCCAGTGCATAACAACTGATACGCCCCGTTCCGAAGGTGTAATCGATGTCCCTTGGCACAATGAAGTTGAATTCAAACACCCCGCCTTTCACGGAGGCCAATCCCTTGTGCAGGATGTTTTGAAACACCTCGTACACGAAAGGTCCCTCCGAGGCGTCATTGTCCAACGTGGTGACCGTCGCTCGTTTGTCGAACACCGTCGGTACCACGGCTCCATCAAACCCCGTCAAAGTGTCCCCTGACTCGGTCCCTACATATCCACGGACCGTGACCAAATCCAATGACTTCAGGGTGTCTGGGATGTCGGTGAGAAACACCCGATGCTTGGGATAAGCAACCTCCAACCCTGGATCCCCCATCAAGCTGAAATTTCGGCTGTTTGTGTGGGCTAGGATGGCCTCTGAATTCTTCGTGTCGCGGTAAATGTCGCCAAGGCATCGCTGCCCTTGGTCACTGTCCAGTGCCGTCTCAAAAAAGGCTCGGTTGACTTGTTGGTTGCCCGCACTGTAGACCGTTCGCGTGGTGGTCAGAAGGGCGGCAGCCCCGCCCTTGGGGTTGAACAAAATGGCCTCGCCAGCCGAGTAAATCTCAGGGTCGTCGTATCGAAACAGCTCACATGTTGCCGTCATGAAAATGGGCAAGCGACGAAGATTCGTCCAAGACTGAATGGTTTCCATGTTCAAGATGCGCTCGTGCGCCCATCCCCGCTCTCCCCCGTGCCCGATGTAATTCACAATCAAAGCCCCTTCGTCCACGCGGCGGCCAATTTCCTCTGCGGCATCGGCATAACGCTCTCCTCCAGGGGTGTTCGTTTGCTCGTAAGCGTCCGGATAGACCTTCAAGATGTCGTATTCCGGATGTTGTTCTTGGATGGCCGTGCTATGTTCCTCGCTGTTGTCCATGTAACGATGCCCATCCTGGTTGTTGCCATCTTGGTCATCTGACACAAACAAAACCCTGTTTCGCCACGGCCCAAAGCTGCTTGTTCCATTGGGGTCCAAACACGAGGCTGCGTCTTCGCTCGATTCATCGAAACCCAAGTAAGTGGCAACCTTCTGCACGACAGCCCAAGCTGCGTCTTGGTCCCGAGCAGGAATCCGGCCCACACCAATTTGAAGAAGGTCTTCTGGCCGCTCGCCTTGGCCTTCCGCAGTCAAGGCAAAGTAATCGTCGGAGATGTAACTCGTTGTGGTCAACAGAGACTCTTGAGAGTAGTGGCCTACCACAAGATTCCCATTGCCTTGAATGTTCCTGTTTTCATAGGAGGCATCGCCCATGATCAAAAGGTACTTGGGGGCCTCCAATGCCCCATCACTGGCCAAGGCGCGGTCGCGCAACATCATCATCAGCATTTTGATGGCTGTGGGATCGGCGACCCCCGAACTGAAGGCATCAAAGACGGCCTGTTGCTGGATCACGGCGACACGACGGCCGAGCGCCGCATGAAGGGAGGCCAAAGAGTCGGCAGGCGCCGCCAAGGAGGGAACGGTCACCACTACGTAATCCACTTCACCCAAGGCATGCAAATTGACATTGGGAACGGGGCCAAGAGGCATCGGACGCTTGGCAGCACTCCAACGAAAGGCCCAAAAACGGCGAACCTCCGATGCAGAAGATGACCACGACAAGGCGCCATCCAAATCCTCCAAGGGCAACTCATGAACATCGAGGGGGTCGGTCACATCCCAAACCGCATCGGGCGTCGGGCTACCGCCAAGGAGGTACTGCGCTCCTTCCACATTGTTGCCCTCACCATCAACAGGCAGGCCGTTGATGGCCATTTGGCCTCCTGAAAAAACCAGCGATTGAGGGACCTGGTAAGCCAAATAATCCATCCACGCATTGCTGTCGTCGCTGCCCGGGTTGAGGGTGGCCAGGACCTGCAAACCAGGTTGCGTCAATTGAGCAGTCATGGCCCCACTCCGGTACCCCGCAAACGCAAGAGAGGAGGGGGAAAGCAAGTTGTCCGTCAGGGACAGGGTTTCACCTTCCCAAGCGTACACCAACTCCGATCCAGATCCAGACCCCGTGGTGCGCATTGCGGCCGCAAACTCAATGGTGGCCTCTTCGCCAGCAATGGCGCCAGGGATGCTGATGTTCCAGGACTTGGTGTTGGCCCCCAAAGAGGAGAGCCTTGTGCCAAACCAATTCCGGCCCGATCGGATCAAGTTCTCATCGTGCCGTTCCTCGACCCCGTAGGCCAAATGGGCAATGCGCGTGTCGTCTATCGCGCCGTCATAAGGATCCGCCGCCGTGATGGAAGCCAGTGGAATGGTGTCATCGGCATCGATGCGGAGGTACCACTTGGCGGTGTCTCCCCAAAAAGGAGCCTGGTGGGACCAGCCACCAGATGGTTCCCAGTCCCATCGCTCGTGGGCACGGGCGTACCAGCACACTTCATCTCCGGGATCAAAACTTCCGTCGTCCAATCCACGGAAAACCACCCGCTGTTGCGGCATGTCCAATGGCCGGTCTGCATCGTTTTCAAAGGGCAACATTCCGCCTCCCTGTCCAAACAAACGAAGCGAGGTTGGCGTGAGTTCCTCAGGTTGCAACCCCACCTCCAAAAGCTGGTCGTATCCCATGCAATGCACCCCTTCTTCTGTGGTGGCAAACGCCACCCACGTTCCTGACGATCTTGCACTAGAAGTGGGCCAATCCCTCACCACGCGTGATGATTGTGCCGGTGAAGCCCCCAATGTGGCATCCAGAGACACCAAACGTTCCCATCCCGCATCGGACTTCCTCAACGCCCCCCCTTCGCCCACCAAGCGAGCGTGGCCATTTGCCTGTTGAACGCTCCAATGCCATGGGGCTGCCATCGCCTTTCGGACTTGGGAGTTCAAACGTTCAAGGCACTCGCCCAAGCACGGCTCCCATGTCAATCTTTCGTCGAGAACTTCAACTCCATTCCACAGCGAATCGAGTGGATGGACTGCACGCCACAATGGGCTCTTGGAAGGTTGGTCGAGCAAAGAAAGCCACTCCGACTCCCCCCAAATCAATTGCACTTCCACCACATCTTCCTGGCCCCAGCAGCTGCCAGCGCCCCACCCCAATCCCAACAAGAAGCAAGAGAAAAAGAGCGTCCTGCCATACCAGGACTGGTGCCGCACACGTTGGGATGTGAACAACCTTCCGAAAGGTGCGTCAAAGACTGAGCACAAGACGCGCACTTTCGTGGGAGAATTCCATGGGAAATTGAAGACAGCCATTGACATACCTACGCACAAAGGTGAGGCATATTGCCCAGTCCCCATGAGACCCCAGAATGGCGCTTGGTTTTGGCACCCTAGAAGGCCTCTTTTGGCCCAATGCTCGGTATTTTTTCGTATTCTTGTGGGTTCAACAGCGACTCCGATCATGACGAAATTTATCTCCTGCCTTGCCCTTGCGGCCTTGACATCTGTTCTTTTTGTGGGGGTTTTCCCCACGGAGGCGCACGCCCAGGACCCTGAATTCTCACAATTCTACTCCAACCCCATGCTGCTGAATCCCGCTTTTGCTGGAACAGCCCGGGGACCGCGTGTGGTCATGTCGCACAGGAACCAATGGCCTTCGATGAGTGGCGCGTTTGTGACCCAAGCGGTCAGCTATGACCAACAGTTCAATTCCATCCAAGGAGGTTTGGGATTGAGCGTCATGCACGACCAGGCAGGCCAAAGCACCCTCAACACCACAAGGATCACAGGTGCCTATTCCTACCAGCAGGCCGTCACACGAAAGCTTTCCTTGCGGGCGGCCCTGGAGGCGAGCTACTTCCAAAAGGCTTTGGACTGGAGCAATTTGACCTTTGGGGACATGATTGATCCTCGTCGCGGCTTCATCTACGAAACGGCAGACACCCCGCGCGGCGAAACCGTCAAAAAAGTTGACTTCGGAGCGGGTCTTTTGGCCTTCACTGAGAAGTTCTACGTCGGCGCTGCGGCATCCCACCTGAACGAGCCCAATGAAAGTTTGGTTGTGGGTGTGAGTCGTTTGCCCATGAAGATCACCGCCCATGGTGGTGCCAAGCTCCCACTTCAACGTTCTGTGAAAGGCGTGGAAGCTTGGATTTCTCCCAACGTGCTTTACCGCGTTCAGGGAGAATTCCAGCAGTTGAATCTCGGCGTCTACGTCAGCAAGGGTCCTCTTGTAGGAGGCATCTGGCACCGAGGCTTTTTCTCGGAAGACACCCGCGACGCATTGATTGTTTTGCTAGGCGTGGAAACAGGCCTCATGCGCTTTGGCTATAGCTACGACATCACAATTTCAGATCTCACCCCTGCAACAGGTGGTGCCCACGAGCTCAGCTTGAGCATGAAATTTGCTTCGCCACAACGATCGAAATTTCGCACGGTAGCCTGCCCCACCTTCTGAGTCTGACATCACATCCTGCACTACGAAACTTGAAAATTGAAACTGCACCTCTCATGACGCAAAAGCACATTCTGGGCTTGCTCAGTGTCTCTATTGGCTTGATGACGCTGAACGGCTGCTACTACGAGCGCTCTGGCGCCACAGGTTGGGCATACAACTTCGAATCCAACGGTGGGTTCGAGCGCACAGCCTATTTTGAACAAGAAACAGGGCCTGGCCTCATCTTCGTGGAGGGCGGTACTTTCACCATGGGCCAAGTGGACGATGACTTGACCTACGCGTGGGACAACATCCCTAGGCGAACCACGGTTTCTTCCTTTTACATGGATGAAACAGAGGTGACCAACCATTTTTACCTCGAGTATGTCAATTGGCTCCAGCGCATCTATGGCTCCTCGTACCCGGAGATTGTAGAGCGTGCCTTGCCAGATACGGCCGCATGGAGAAACAAGCTGGCCTACAATGAGCCCATTGTCAACTACTACATGCGTCATCCATCCTATCGGGACTATCCCGTCGTGGGGGTGAGCTGGTTGCAAGCCACTGACTTTTGCAAGTGGCGTTCCGACCGTGTGAACGAAGGAATTTTGGTGCGGGAAGGACTTCTGTTGCACAACCC
>TARA_B110000003_G_scaffold33815_1_pt1 | contig 11519 bp, 9 predicted proteins | sample TARA_B110000003 | Tara Oceans TARA_B110000003 (sample SAMEA4396424) | marine metagenome | biome: Westerlies Biome; feature: [SRF] surface water layer (ENVO:00010504); material: water (ENVO:00002006), including particulate matter (ENVO:01000060) such as... | depth 5 m
CAGTGACCATGTACAGCTGAGTGCCAGTCCCAGCAACCATAAAATGACGGTGTCAACTCATAGTGAGGTTTTATCCATTCTCCATTTACAAATCTATAACCTATCTTATAAGGATATTTTTTATCTATACATTTAATAGAAAGTGACACTAATTCTTTTGCCGACTTCTCATCTAATAACAGAGTCTCAAAATTTTCATTATTTATTTTTTTTGTACACGAAAAGAAAATTAAATTAATTAGAAGGAAATATATTCTCATTTTTTGCTTGCATTAAAGAGTTTCTCTTTCTCATTATTAGAAAGACTTTTATAACCACTATCAGATATTTTATCAAGTATTTTATCTATTTCATCTTGTGAAATATCTTTCTTTATTTCATTCGTTTTTTCCTCTTTAGAAATAACTTCTTTTTTATTTTTATTAAAAATATTTAAAATATCAATTATACCTTTTCCCATATTTACTCCATTTTGAAGTTGTCTAATATAAAGGTATCCCATTAAAGCTCCACCAAGGTGCGCAATTTCTCCCCCGGCATTGCTTCCTGTGACATCAAAAAAAGATAATAGCACATAAAAGAGTGAAATATATTTTATTCTAACAGGCCCTAAAAACAAGAGGTAAAAAGTGTAATTTGGAAGTAATGTAGCAGATCCTACAACAACACTAAAAACTCCTGCAGATGCTCCTAACATTAATGACTCAGAAACTCTATTATCATAATATGGTATAATATTAAATAGTGCCATATATGATAATCCACCAATAATACCACCAATAATATAAAGAGATATTACTGCGTTATTACCAATATTTTCATGAATGATTTTCCCAAACCAGTAGAGAAACAACATATTCCACAAGATATGCATGAAGTTCATATGAAGAAAAAAGTAGGTTATAAGAGACCATGGTTGAAAAATAAAAACCTTTAAAGACGCAGGAAGCATTAACTTATTTAAGAATAAATTAAATAATTCACCAAATCCCGATAAGGTTATGAAAACTTCAAGAATACTCATTGAAACAAAAACAATAACATTTATTAAAATGATCTTGATCAGGCCATTATTTTCCTTATTCCATGCGTTTTTAAAATCTTCAATTATAAAGTTTGCCATAATCAGTAGTAAGTTCCATACTTATTTTTCCAATATCTTAATATAATATAACCAATTAGCATCCCACCTAAATGAGCTAAGTGTGCCACATTATCCCCAGGCATTCTATTAAATTCACTCCATATCTCGTATAAACCATATACAAGAACTAGGTACTTCGCCTTTATAGGAATAGGTGGTATTAGAAGCATTAACTGCATATTGGGGAAAAGCATAGCAAAGGCAAGTAATATCCCAAAAACAGCTCCTGATGCTCCTACCATAGGGACATCATTATTGCTCCGTAGTATTGTATTTGTAATGTCTATACTTTCTTTAATATATCCCTCATCACTTGGGTTATCAGTGTATCCACTGATGAAGTCATATAATTGATTATAATATTCTTTTGAATTATCTAGTATAAATTTCCTAAAAGAATCAGGATTAGGATTGTTTTGATAGCTTCTGACCTCAATCTCAAGGGAATAGTTTTCATAAAAGTTTACACCAGAGTATAATATACCAGCACCTATTCCTGTTATAAGATAGAAGGTGAAAAATTTTCTAGAACCCCATACTTTCTCTAGTATAGGAGCAAAAACTATTACCGCGAACATATTACTGAAAAGATGACCAAATCCAGCATGAATCCACATATAGGTTAAGAACTGATATGGCTTAAAATTATCAGATAATATATATCTGAGACCAAATTCTTCTATAATGTAACCACCTGTTAACAGGAAGATTACTCCATTAATTATTAGTATATTTTTTGCTGCTGGAGTAAGATTGAACATTAAAATAAATTTTCTACTTTATCAATACCTAATTCTATATAATTTTGTTTCCCATCAGGAGAATATTTTGGATTTTCACAAGCAAATAACCTATCAATTATCAGATTCATTTCAGTTTGTGATAAATTTCTACTATTTGTTATTCTAGCTTTCTTAGAAAAAGATTTTAGGATAATATCTTTTTTTTGAGACTTTAGATCCAAATTATTATTTTTTACCTCCTCAACAAAACCTTCGATAATTTCTTTTTCATTAATATCATCTAGACCACTAGGTATCCCATTAATTACAATAGAATTCTTTCCAAAAATATCAATACTGAAACCTATGGATCTAATATCTTCAATGATATCTTCAATGATTTTAAAGTCAGAAGAATTAAATTCTATATACTGAGGAAATAAACTCTGTTGAGTATTTGAATAATTATTTAAACTATTTTTCTGGTATTTTTCAAAGAGAATTCTCTGTTGACAATTTTTATGATTAAATATTAATAGTTTTTCTCCTAGTTGTTTAAATATAAAATTTTCTAGGAATTGGACAGGTTTGTTCTCATTTTCAATAGAGTCTTTATTTTCAAAAAGGAGTCTATCCGCATTTTCAATTTTAACATTTTCAAAAATTTTATCCCAATCTTTTCTTTTCTCTGAATACACAGATCTTTTATTTTGAGATGATGTTATTTCTGACTCTAAAAAATTTATGTTTTTTGTAAAATTTACATCAGCATCAAAATTTAGACTAGGAGATACATTAAATTTTTCTAAAGATTTTTTTACGGAAGATTTAACTAGATTATAAATTAACTTCTCATCTTCAAATTTTATTTCTGTTTTTGTCGGATGAATATTGATATCCACCAAATCAGTATTTATACTAATGAAAAGAACATAAAAGGGAAATTTCTTATCTTCAATGAGACCTTCATAACTATTTATAATTGCATGATTTAAATAACCATTTCTAATAAATCGATTATTTACATAAATATACTGTTCTCCCCTTGTCTTCTTAGTATTTTCAGGTTTTCCTATATAACCTTCTATTGATATACCACCATATTTCTCTTCGCATGATATCAGGTTATTTTCATATTTTTTTTTAAAAATTGATACTAGTCTTTTCTTAAGATTTGAACTTTTAAGGTTATATACTTCGGCCTCTTCATTTATAAGATTAAAATTTATATTATAATTTGCAATAGCACATCTTATAAACTCTTCAATTATATGTCTAAGCTCAACATTATTAGATTTTAAAAAATTTCTTCTAGCAGGCACATTATAAAATAAATTTTTACATGTAATGCTGGTACCTACCTGAAAGTTTATCTCTTTTCTTTCAATTACTTTAGAATCTTTTAAAGTAACTTGATGACCAGTTTTATTATTTATACTTTTAGTTTTTAATACTACTTCGGATACTGCCGTAATAGAGGCTAGGGCCTCACCTCTAAAGCCCATTGTCTTAACTTTAAATAGATCTTCAGTTTTTTCTAGTTTAGAAGTTGCGTGTCTATTAAAACAATTAATAGAATCTTCTTTAGACATTCCTAACCCATCATCTATTACCGATATTGATTGTTTTCCAGCATCTTTTATAATAATCTTAATGTTTTTTGCTTTTGCGTCAATACTATTTTCAACTAATTCTTTTATTATGGAAGAGGGCCTCTGTATTACTTCTCCAGCTGCAATTTGATTTGCTACTGATTTAGGTAGTTGATTTATAATATTCATCTTATTTCTTTGTCCACTTCTTTAAAAGGAACCATAAAGGTATTAAAATGATAAAAATAAAAATTTTATTTCCTAAATAAAGCCATCCAAAAATTAAAAAAGATAAAATGAAAGCGATAATTAACTGAAGTCTTGATGTACTAATCTGGTTTTGGTTTCTGTTTCTTTTAAAATATTTTTTATTTGTATTTTTTGATTCAGATACTCTCTGATATAACTCGTCCTTGATAGGATCAAAGTGTCTTGGAGCAAATTTAAATCTTCTATTATTTGGAAGTTTAATAAATGAAGGAAGTCTCATGTTTTATAAAAATCATATTAAATAATACATAAAGATAGATTGAAAAATTGTTAATTTAGTAATACTTATTTTATAAGCAAGTAATTGGGTTTTTCTATATTACTAATAATGTAATTTAATCTTTATATGAAGATTGGTATTGTCTGTTATCCTACATTTGGTGGTAGTGGTGTTGTCGCAACTGAACTAGGTAAAGCTTTATCTGAAAAAGGAAATACTGTCCATTTTATATCATATGCTCAGCCTGCAAGATTAAATATATTCAGTGATAATCTGTTTTATCATGAGGTATCTATTAAGAATTACCCTTTATTTGAATACCCTCCTTATGAGACTTCACTAACTAGCAAACTTGTTGAGATAGTAAAATTTGAGAAGTTAGATTTAATTCATGTTCACTATGCCATTCCTCATGCATCTTCTGCTTTACTAGCTAAGGATATTTTAAAGACAATGGGAATAGATATCCCAGTCATAACCACATTACATGGAACAGATATTACATTAGTTGGAAAAGACCCCTCATGTAAACCGGTTATAAATTTTTCAATTAATAATTCAGATGGAGTTACTGCTGTTTCAAATAGTCTAAGAAAAGACACTATAGATATATTTAATATTGAAAAAAAGATTAAGGTGATACCTAACTTTATAGATATTGATAAATACGCAATTGTTAAAAGAAATTCATATCGTGGTAATTTGTGTCAGAATGGAGAAAAATTATTAGTACATACTTCAAATTTCAGGAAAGTTAAAAGAATCCAAGATGTGATAAATATCTTCTGTAAGATAAATCAAGAAATCCCTTCTAAGCTCATAATGGTTGGAGATGGACCTCAGAGAGCTAACATAGAATCTTTGACAAGATCTCTATGCTCACTTAGAGATGTTTTATTTATAGGAAAAATTCCAGATGTTGAAAATGTTTTACACAATGCTGATCTCTTCTTACTTACTTCTGAGAAGGAGAGCTTTGGCCTTTCTGCACTGGAGGCTATGGCATCTTCAGTTCCTGTCATATCATCTAATGCAGGTGGATTGCCAGAATTAGTTGAAGATGGTAAATCTGGTTTTACTTGTGATGTTGGTGATATTGAATCTATGTCAAATAAAGCTATAACTATTCTAAATAAATCTAACCTTAAGGGTTTTAAAGAAAATGCATTTGAAAGAGCAAAAAAATTTGATGTCAATATTATTTTACCTCATTATATTAATTATTATAATGAAATATTAAGAAAATAAAGTATGCCTCATAAAAAAAAGAAGATTTATGTTTTGGATACCTCAGTGATTTTATTTTCACATGATTCAATAATGAATTTTGAGGAAAATGATATTGGTATACCTATCACAGTACTTGAAGAATTAGATCATCTCAAAAAAGGAAATGATACTATAAACTTTGAGGCAAGAGAATTTATTAGAATGATAGATGAACTCTCCTCTGATAAAATGTTAAACGACTGGATCCCTTTGAATGGTAAAACAAAAGGTAAGTTTAAGATACTTGTTAATCAGAAAACAAAAAATAATATTTTCAATGATGAAATTAATGATCATAAAATTCTAGATTCTGCTCTAAACCTTCAGAAAGAAGAAAACAATAAAGTTGTTACACTTGTTTCAAAAGATATAAACCTCAGATTAAAAGCTAAATCATTAAACTTAAAGGCAGAGGATTACTTAACAGGTAAAATAAAGAACTTAAACTCTTTAGACTTAGAAGGTCTAGTCATTGAAAATGTAAAAACGGAAGTAATTGATAAGATATATGAAAATAATATCATAGAAAAGGAATCAATTTTTCCTAGAAAAAAATTAATTGATAACAGTTATTATATTTTAAAAGACAGAAAAAAATCAGCTTTAATTTATTTTGATGATGATAAACAGACAATAAATAGAGTTGAGAAGACAGCTATAACTGGAATAAAACCAAGGAATGCTGAACAGGCATTCGCTATTCACTCCTTATTAAATGATAATGTTTCTCTGGTTTCTATTAATGGAGTGGCTGGAACAGGAAAGACATTGTTAGCTTTAGCTTCAGCTATATCTCAGAGAAGAAATTACAAGCAAATATTTGTTGCAAGGCCTATAGTTCCATTAAGCAATAAAGATATAGGGTATCTCCCTGGAGATATTAACTCTAAAATAAACCCATATATGGAACCGCTTTGGGATAATTTTAAATATATACAAAATCAATATCAAGAAACATCTAAAGAGTTTAAAGTATTAAAGAATATGATTGAATCTGAGAAGTTAATTATTCAACCTTTAGCTTATATTAGAGGTAGAAGTTTTTCAAATATTTATTTTATTATTGACGAGGCTCAAAACTTAACGCCTCATGAAATTAAGACAATAATATCTAGAGCAGGAGAAAATACAAAAATTGTATTTGCAGGTGACATAAATCAGATTGATACTCCTTACCTTGACTCTCAAAGTAATGGTTTATCATATCTTATTGATAAATTAAAAGGACAAAAATTATATTCTCATGTCACATTAAGAAAAGGCGAGAGATCAGAATTAGCTAATCTTGCTAACGATTTACTGTAGAATTTTTTTTTATATTGAATTATGATAAATAACCTAGAACAATACAAATCCCATTATAAGGATAGCATTAAGGATCCTGAAAAGTATTGGAAAAACTATTCTTCAAAATTTTTATGGAAGAAGGAACCTTCAAATATTTTGAAATGGAATTTTACAGAACCAAAAGTAAAATGGTTTGAAGATGGAGAGCTTAATATAACAGAAAATATTTTTGAAAGAAATAAAGAAAGAGGAGATGATACTGCAATTATTTGGGAACCTAATGAGCCAAGTGAAAAGAATATAACTTATACATATAATCAATTATTTGAAGAGGTGTGTTCCTTTGCTAATGTGCTCAAGAAACTAGGTGTTGAGAAAGGTGACAGAGTTATAATTTACCTTCCTATGATACCTGAAGCTGCAATTTCTATGCTTGCATGTGCAAGAATAGGTGCAGTTCATTCTGTTGTATTTGCAGGTTTTAGTGCATCATCTTTATCTGATAGGATTAATGATTGTAAGGCAAATCTAGTTATAACATCAGATGGAAATTTTAGAGGAAATAAAGTTATTCCTGTAAAAGATGTTGTTGATGAAGCTCTCGAGTCTACTACTACTATTGATCATGTATTAACTATAAAAAGAACATCTTCTCAAGTTAATATGAAATCAGATAGAGATGTTTGGTATCATGAAATTATAAAAAGTGTAGATAAAATTTGTGAGCCTGAGAAAATGAAATCTGAAGATTTATTATTTATTCTATATACCTCTGGATCTACTGGGAAACCTAAAGGAGTTGTTCATACTTGTGCGGGCTATATGATTTATTCTCAGTTTACATTTGAAAATGTTTTTCAATATGAAGATGGTGATACTTACTGGTGTACAGCTGATGTAGGTTGGATAACTGGACATAGCTATATTGTTTATGGACCTTTGTTAAGAGGTGCAAAAACTATAATGTTTGAGGGCTTACCCACTTATCCTGATGCCTCCAGGTTTTGGAAGATAATTGATAAATACAAAGTCAATCAGTTTTATACAGCTCCGACAGCTATAAGAGCTCTTCAATCATTTGGAAATAAATTTTTAGAAGGTTTTGACTTATCGTCTCTTAAGGTTATTGGTTCTGTAGGAGAACCTATAAATGAAGAAGCTTGGAATTGGTACCATGACAATATTGGTAAGAAAAAATGTCCTGTTGTCGATACTTGGTGGCAAACTGAGACAGGAGGCATTATGATATCACCTCTTCCTAATATAATAGATTGTAAGCCAACCTATGCAACTTTACCATTACCTGGGGTTCAACCAGTTTTATTGGATAATGATGGGGTTGAAATAAAAGAAAATAATATTGAGGGAAACCTTTGTATAAAGTATCCTTGGCCATCTATTTTAAGAACAACTTATGGAGACCATAAAAGATGTAAAGAAACTTATTTTTCTACATTTAAGGGTTATTATTTTACTGGGGATGGTGCAAAGCGTGATGATGATGGGATGTATAGAATTTTGGGAAGGGTAGATGATGTTATTAATGTATCTGGACATAGAATTGGAACTGCTGAAGTTGAAGATGCTATAAATCAAGATCAAGAAGTAATTGAATCTGCAGTTGTTGGTTTTCCTCATGAAATAAAGGGGCAAGGTATTTTTGGTTTTGTTATAGTAAAAGATAATTTAAAAGACTTAGACTACTTTTCTAGAATTAGAGATATGGTAACTAAACAAATTGGTCCTATAGCTAAACCTGATAAGATCCTTGTTGTGCCAGGATTACCTAAGACTAGATCAGGGAAGATTATGAGAAGAATTCTAAGGAAAATTGCTTCAAATGAATTTGATAACTTTGGAGATATTTCTACTTTATTAAACCCTGAAATTATTGATCAAATTATATCTGCTTATAAAAATTAATTTATTCTAATTTATCTTCTATCTCGTCAGGAATTTTAGTATAGCTTCTTTCTTCTCTTCTTATCATTTTTTCTAATTCTTTTTCTCCAAAATTTATCTTATTTCCACTAAAGAACACTCTCCATATTTTTCCCTTTTTAGATTCAGAAATATATAGAGATCCATCTGGTCCTTGAGCTAATCCCATGGGTCTATAATTTGCATCTTCCATATCTACTAAAATACTTTTTCCAGCAAATCCATCTGCAAAAATTTCTAATTTTCCAGAAGGAAATCCTTCCTTAAATGGAATAAATCCAACTACATAACCAGCTTGTGGGTAAGGTACTCTATTAGTTGACCCATGAAACGCAATAAATGCACCATTTTTATATCTATTAGGAAATTGATCTCCAGTATAAAATAGTAGGTCATTAGGAGCCCAGTGTGCAGGAAGACCCATAATAGGTTTTGTGTAATTATCAGATATTTTTTTTCCATCTCCACCATACTCTGGTGCTAACATTCGTTTATTTTTAAAATGGTCATAATATGTGTAGGGCCATCCGTAGTCATCTCCATCCTCTATTCTCATAAACTCTTCTGCTGGTAATATAGTATTTTCCCATTCTGAATAATATTGAGGAGCATGATTATATAAGAAATCTCTACCATGATTAACTCCATATAAAGAATTATTTAATTTATTCCAGGTAAGACCTACAACACTTCTGATTCCTGTTGCATATCTTTTACCATCTTTTAAGGATTGTCCTAACTTGTTTTTATTAAACTTCCATATTCCTCCCAAAATGTCTAGTTGTTCACAAGGATATTCTCCTTTGACATCTTTTGTTGAGTAGGTATTTGGTTTTGTTTCCCAGTTTTCACAAGCATTTGTGGGAGCACTAAATGTAACATAGATGTTGTCTTCATCATCAAATGCTAAAGATTTTGCATTATGCCATCTTATCGGATATGGGTCAACTAAAATAATCTCTGGTTTTCCTTCGGGGATAAGTTTATTTTTTTTTAGTTTTTGTCTATAAACAACTAGCTCAGAACTAAAATAAAGATATCCATCATTTATCTTCATTTCTGTGCCAAATTTTCCATCATTTGGATAGTCACCAAACCTTTCAACTATGTCAGCCTTTCCGTCATTATCTTCATCTCTTAAGGCTACGTTACCATTTCGTCCAGTAGCTGTTCTTAATTTTACGTAGATATCTCCATTATCATTTACCGCAATATGTCTTGATGGGCCTACACCTTCCGTTACAACTAATGCCTCAAATCCTCCTGGGAGATATAATCCTCCATTTAGCTCATCTGCTTTTATATTTTTATTTATAAAAACAGGAACATTTTTCTCTTGATTTTTTGATGTACTACATCCAAATAAAATCATTAATATAAAGAAGAATTTTGCTTGATTAGATATCATGGAATTAAAATTAATATAAAAAAACTTGTGATCACCTAATCAATTTTGATTTTGAATTATTTAAGAATGTTTATATGATTGTAAATATGAATTTTATATTATTTCTCTTTTTTGTCTTTGGAAAATCTTTTCAGAATCAAAATCATACTCTAGAAAACAACTTTATCAGGGTTAATATTTCTTTTAAATTAAAGGAAGAAACAAAGAAAAAAAATATATATGATGTTGATTTTTTAGTTCAAAATAGAAGTGGTGTGCCATTATATTATGTGTCAAGATATACTAAGTTAGAAAATAAAGAGTCTCAAAATAATGTTAATATAAATCCTAATAATGATAATATAGATGATGTTGATCCTATTGAATCTGGTGGACCACCACCACTTTCGTCATCAGCTTATGTTGATAGTGGGGGAGCAAAAAAAGTTGACGATACAGGTTCTTCTCAGAGAGGTGGGGGAAGAAAAATTTCTGACCAAAAAAATGATAAAGAGGAAACTGATAAAAATGATATAATAGAATTTAATTATATTTTTAGTAATGAATTATTTGAACTTTATCTTAATGAGTCAAGAACTTCAAAATTTACTTTAAACCCGTTAGAAAAACCTTTTTATTTTAAGAATAAAGAAGAATTTAGAGTAAAAGTTAAATTTGATAATTCAACTGAAAATATTATTGACATACAAAAGGGAAGTTATAACCCTGTGATATGTGTGATTCCCACTGAAGGTCTATCTCTTAAGTCAACACTTGAAACAAATAAAAAGAATGGTCTTGATGTTAATAAATTAACTTTGATTTTTTCAAAAGAAATATATTACAGTAATAAAATTAAACTTCAATTAGATAAAAACTTTCATTCATCTATAGATGAAGCAAAAGCAAAGTTCCTTGAGATGCAATCAGTACTTCAAAATAATCTAAACTAAAAATAACCCCAACCAAATGTTGAGGTTAAATGTGAACTCGGAGGGAGTCGAACCCCCAACCTCCTGGGCCGTAACCAGGTGCTCTATCCAGTTAAGCTACGAGTCCATTACCCAACAAATTTAACAATTAATAACAAGTACTATTTCTATAAACTTTACATAATATCATATTATAACATATATTTGCCGAGTAATTAAAAAACGATGAGATTTATAACTATAATTTTATTTTTTTATTTCCCATTTACGGCATTGTCTCAAGATACTGATGAGAAAAAAAATAATATAAATTTACCAGGTTATCTTAAGTTAAATTTTGGCTTTACATTTTTAGAAGACAACGATCATTCTTTACAGTCAGATATTTTTCCTTCAAGATCACTAGATGTTTTTTACTCAAAGCCCTTTTTTTTAGGGGATAATTTTTCTATAAATCCTGGTCTTGGAATATCTAATGATAGACTCTCATTTTCAAATGATGTTACGTTATCTGAAATTACAGATGTTGATGGTATTAATCAGGTTATAGTTGATACTCTATCTTTTTCTCCTGATAAGAATTCATTGAAGGGAACATATCTTATGGTACCCGTAGATTTCAAATATTACTTAGGGTCAGGAAGTCTAGATAAAAGAAGGTTTTTTATTGGTGTTGGTGCTGAGATTGGTTTTCTTCTTAATTCATCAACAAAGGTTAAACAGACTATTAATAATATAGCTAATACTACTAAGTC
>TARA_B110000003_G_scaffold272356_1_pt1 | contig 11508 bp, 9 predicted proteins | sample TARA_B110000003 | Tara Oceans TARA_B110000003 (sample SAMEA4396424) | marine metagenome | biome: Westerlies Biome; feature: [SRF] surface water layer (ENVO:00010504); material: water (ENVO:00002006), including particulate matter (ENVO:01000060) such as... | depth 5 m
GGCGATGCGGCGGGAAAATTCGTACTTCGATTTCTGAGCCTTATCGATCGCGTCGCGATGCTTCTTCCCGGCATCACCCAGTTCCTCGATGGCCCGCAGGGCAAACATCCCGACTAACAAGTTAGGATCCTGAATATGTTCAACCAATAGGTTCGAGTGATTCAGGTCACCGAATCCACACAGGGCCCGAGCTGCCGCGACGCGAACGGTGGGGACAGGGTCATTAATAAGTTTAAGCAGTGTGGATTTGCCTTCTGGTATCCTATTGACTCCGATCCAGACAGCCGCCCAGTAACGCGTAGACGGATCGGAAGATTTGGCGAAGTCCATTAGCTTGTCGCTCTCGTTTGCTTCGCCAGCACTAATAACATCAATCAAGTCCTGCGTTTGCTTGCTTTGATCATTACGGACAAAAGCTGAGTACTTGTTTCCAGCCTTCTTCCCGATGTCCTCCAAAATTGGTTCGGGAATCAAGCCCATATCACGAGTTGTCATCATTCGTTGCTGGAGAACCTTTCGCATAGCATCCAAACGCTCGCGATGTTTAGAATCATTGGCAAGATTGACCATTTCATCCGGATCACTCTGCAGGTCATAGAGCTCTTCCGGTGGACGGCGGGGATCAAACAGTCGTGACTGTTGATCGTTCAGTTTGCCTTCGCTGTGCAAGCTCCGAATGACCTGAATAATCTTTTTTCCATCCTTATACTGACTGGGCTGAGTATGAGGAAGATGCGACATAAAGTTCCGAATATACTTATAGCGGGAATCGCGCACACAGCGCAGGATGTCGACCGTCTCGTCACAACGGTCTCGGGCCGCGAAGACAAATTCCCGGGACTTGTAGTCAGCGGCCAAAAAATCCAGTCCCTGTATGTGTTCGGGTATCTTAATTCCAGCAAGTTTTAGTGAGCACGCGGCAATATCAATATGCTCAATCAGATCTTCCCGCACGGTGCCGGCTAGTTGTTTCTTTGGCAACCGGACGATCATGGGAACGCGTATACCTTCTTCGTATAGGAACTGTTTGCCTCGCAGGTGGCTGACACCATGATCTGTCCAGAGAAAGACCGCGGCTGAATCCAAGCGTCCCGCCTTTTCTAGATCCGCGAGAATTTGGCCGACCTCTTCATCGGTCTTTACCCAAGAATCCAAATACTTTGCCCAGTCCTGGCGAAGAACCTGATGATCCGGATAATACGGTGGCAAGACTACCTTGTTTGGATCGGCATGGCTTTTCGCTTTGCGGTTCTTTCCTCCCATGAGTTGGAATTGGGCGAAAATCGGTTGATTTGCAGGTGCCTTCTTCCAGTCGTTGCCGTGATAGAGCTTGCTCGTCGGGATAAAGTTGTAATCCGTCTTGCTCTTGTTGGTGACAAAGTACCCAGCATCACGGAAGAGCTCAGGGATTAGCCTGATCGTCTTGGGCACCTTGTAGCTGTCGTAGTAGGCCGCGTTGCCCCCCCCTTTACCGGATGAGGTCTGGCTACGATGATTATGAACACCAAGAGTAGTCTGGTACATTCCACTTATCATGGCTGAGCGGCTCGAAGAACAAACCGGGGAAGTGACGAAGGCATTTTGGCAAAGAATCCCCTCCCGGGCCATCCGATCGATATTTGGTGTCTTGATAAGGGTTTCGCCATAGCACCCGACGTGCGGGGATGCATCTTCGATAACGATCCATACAATGTTCGAAGCGACCGGATCCGTACCCCACAGGGTAGTGCCAAAGAGAAATAGAATGTGAAAATATTTCATAGATTACCAAATGTTTATGATGTGAAGCTTGGCATGATGCTTACAAATGAGCAGAAAAACCGTACTTGTGTCTTTATGACCGTCACTTTTTCTTTTTACCAAACCGTTCAACTGAGTAGCCTGCTTCGATTCGTTTAGACAGGAGCTGCTTCTTCAGCTTTTTCATAGAAGCAGAATAATTGGGATCAGCAGCAAGGTTGGTAAACTCACTGGGATCCTTCTTTAAGTCATACAGTTCCTGTCCCTTTTCCCCATAACCCCAATGGGTGTAACGCCAATCGTGGGTGCGAATGGATTCGCCGCCACTACGGCTGATGGTGAAGGCCATATCCTTCTTCCATGCCTTGGCGACCGGATCATCGAGAAGTGCCACCAGACTCTGGCCTTGAAGCACACTTGGGGGAGTCAGACCGGCAAGTTCAGCGAGCGTGGGATAGAGATCAACCAGTTCGGTAATCTTCTTGGTCTGGTTCCCGTGGGTATCCTTCATCCATGGAACCGAGAGAATGAAAGGCACCCGGGTCGATTCTTCAAATAAATGCTGTTTTTGAAACTTGTGATGCTCACCAAGCAGGTAGCCATGATCGCTGCTAAAGACAATGATCGTATCCTTCATGTGCCCTAGCTGTTCAAGTGCACGAATGACTTTACCAGCCTGAGCATCCATATATGAAATACTTGCGTAGTAAGCCTGCAATAATCCCTTGTGGAGTTCCGGAGTCACCCCATAACCGCCATTCGCTTTGTATCCGCGGATGATCTTGGGCACATCCTCAAGGTCATTCGCAGGAACCACCGGTGCCTTCATCGCCTTGCGGTCGTAAAGCTCAAAATATTTTTTCGGTGCCACAAGCGGGACATGTGGTCGAACAAAGCCCACCGCAAGAAAGAAAGGTTTTTCATGATGCTTGTTTAGAAACTTGACCGCCGCTTCTGCTGCTAGTCCGTCGGCATGCACCAGGTCATCCCCTTCCGCCTCGACGCCTTCAAAAGTCTGTGAACCCTTGTCTTTGGGAGACCAATGCGTGCTCACCCCCGGTGCGTGCTGTTCAGGTGCCTTGATATTGACGGCCTCATCCCAGGAATGCGGATCATCTCGCGTGGCAGTTCCGGCAATGATCTCAGGCGGAATGCCCATATGATAAATCTTACTGACTCGGCCAACCCGGTAACCATTTTTTCTGAATAATTGTGACATGGTGACCACATCCGGCATATTTCCTCGCAGGGTACCCGCATTGCCCAGAGTTCCATTCGTGTAAGGATATAGTCCCGACATAAGTGAAGCACGCGACGCTCCACACACCGGATATTGGCAATGCATGTTCTCGAAGCGCATACCGCGACTGGCCAGCTTGTCCAGCTCCGGTGTTTTGCATTGTGGATGACCAAATCCGCTCAACGCGGTATTGAGGTCATCAGACATAAAGAATAAAACATTCGGTTTTGATTTTTTTGCGGATACCCAAAAGCATCCGGCACAAAGAAAAATAAGTAATTGAATTAAGTTTTTCATAATAAAAGCCCTCAAGGGATTTAATAAGTACCTGTTTGAATTTTCATCCTCAATGAAAATTCTTCATCTATGAATATATTTTATAGAACAGCAATCGTTCTTACTGAAAGCTTATCTCACTCACCGGAATAGAAAATTCCACGCGCTGATTACCCCGAATATCCCATACCTCAGTTAATACAAACGGATCATCATGTTCAAAATTAACAGACAATAATCCAAAATGGTTTTCCATAATGGGCCCCTCCAATCGATTCTTATTGGGAGTCGCAAACCTCCAGGTACTGGAAAGCCCACTGGAAGTGACATCATAAATTGGATAGCATTCCGGGTGCTCAAATTTAGAGACTTCAGCATAGTGAACATCTCCACTGATAAAAAGTAAATGATTCGCTTTGGTTTTCTTGATTAATTGAATGAGGCGTTCCTGTTCATGTGGAAAATTAGTCCAGGATTCATATCCATTATATTCATGAGAAAATTGGGATCCTGACGCAATGACTCGAAGATCCGCTTTTTTCTTAAGCTCACTTTCGAGCCAGGACCACTGTTCTTCACCAAGAAATGCTTTGGAGTCATCCGTATGGGGAAGATAATCGGGTCGGTAAAAAAAGCGACCCGGGATCTTTTGCCCTTTCGGAAATCGTACCAAGTCATCCCTGAAGGTACGATTATCCAGGAGAATGATCTGTATGGTTTTATTTCCTGCTTTCTTATAAACTGAATGATAAATACCCTTGTGTTTATACCTCTCTGAATTTTGAGGTTCCTTAAAAAATTCCAAAAAGATTTCCTTGGATTCCTCTTTGTGCGGATAATGCTTACCGGCATCATTCTGGCCATAATCATGATCATCCCAGGTCGCCAACACCTCGGTGTTTTTAATCAAGTTTTTGTATGATTCTTTGTCACCTAATTCCTGGTATTTTTTACGAAGGATATCCATGTCATGTGTATCACCGTAAATATTATCCCCTAAGAAAATAAATATGTTGGGATTTTGCTTAATGACTTCATTAAATATGGGAAGTGGATGGGTTTGCTTACCACATGATCCAAAAGCAATTTTGAACTCAAAATTAGATGAATTTTTCTTATCTGCAAGAGTTATGTCCGCGATAAAAAAAGAAAGAAAGAGGTATAAAATAATGTGACTATTCATGAACTTCAGCCTGAACGAAAAAGCACTTTACATGCAACAAATATCTTACCGGCAATGCCTTGACCCGAACTGCGGTCAATTCATGCATACCGATCTCGATATCGATGCTGCCCGACACTACCAAAAGTTAACGTATTAGCCGTGTCACCACCAGCGACTGGTTAGGCTATTCGTGATTCTCGTCTTTAAACAAATCGGGGACAGGAAGTCTGGAAAGCTGTGATATAAGCATCAGAATTCCTAAGACTATGACTAAAATGGGAATCTCATGATCTACACTAATACGTCCTGTTTGCCTCAATACTGAGAAAACAGAGGCTACAATAAGAAATGGACCTGTCACGACTGATACCTTGTTGAAGCCTCCGACCGCTATACTAAGAATCCCGGCGGCGGCTAAACCGATAGACCAAACCCAATCTACACTTGGTATGATATTCAGCGTATTCAATAACCAAGCTAATCCTACTAATATTGTGAGTATGGGTGCTATTAATTTCTTGTTCATAATTTATTTCTATCTCTTTTCTGCCTAACGTCCAAAGCCACCCATCCACTACCGGAGAGCGAACTTTGATTTCAGGTTAAGGTTCATAATTATCATTAAAATTTCGACTCAAGGCGCGGTAGTGGATTGGCGTGCGCTGCCTTGTTCGCTATTTGTTGGTTCTGATTCACCATGTATAGCTAAATCGTAAAATCTTTGACCCTTTCTTACTTGCTATCACACTAAACCAAGTCGCCTTTTTTGTGTCCCAATCTTTATGTTCAATCGACGTATAGAACCAGCCATTGGTTTCAATAGTGTCTCCAATAATTCTATTTTTCATTAAGTGCCTAGGGATAGAAGCAACCGCAGCAAGGTAATCCTTTTTCGATTTCATCTCAGTTTTGACTTCCTTGTTAAGGCCTTGAAACAAACCCGACGCGTTCTTAGGCCATTCCTTTGTCAATTTAACCTTTTCTGGTTGGAGAGTTATCATCTGGTCAATGCGCATCTTCAGCATGTCAGGCAACTCAACTGCCAAAAGGTCAAAGGCAGGCAGAATAAGTATGGTGATGAATAACAGAATGGGCTTCATGATGATTATTCTAGCATGGTTGGCCTATGCTTTTTGCAAAAAAGTGGTAAATTTTTCAGCGAACTTATATTATTAGTTACTTTTATCATGCATATTCTGTATCAAAGACTTCCTTTAATCTGCTTGCAAGTTGCATATATACAGATAACTAATTCTGTAAAATTAGGGTAATATTCGTATTAAAAGAGACACTTTACTTTCGATAAGCGGCGGCTTTAAGATTTATTTATATCAAATATTTTCCGGGATAAACATACAACTAAATCATGTATGAATTATTCGATATGCCTAAGTTTGAATCGAAGTTCGTAAAATAAATAATACCGAAACAAAAAATTATAACTTCTAGTCTAAAGCAATGTTTTAAAACACAAAACCAAAAGACTAAAATACCCAACCGATCCCGACCTTGAAGTGATTGCCGTTGCCATGGTCTAAAACTCCCTGATGGTCGATGAAGTCATGCTTCCATTCGATTCTCGAATGGATGGTGTCGTTATGGTTAAAATAAAAGGCCGGACCGGAAGACATGGTTTTGGACTCGTCATCCTCGAAGTGAAAATCAGTTTCCCAAAAAATTGAACCATTTGAATTTTCAGTCTCGAAATTATAGCCGACATCTATCGAGGAATGCAACTCAGCCGGACGATTACCGTCAAAGATCCACCAGGCAGTCCCAATTCCAAAGTAGTAATTTGAGGTCTCAAACTCATGCCCAAGTCCTAAGCCCACTCCAAATTCCTTGTAGTAAAAATCGTATTCATCTTTTTTAGCAAGAGGAATGCGCACCATCGGCTTAAAAGTGGATGAACCACTCTTCCCATCCAAATTAAAATATTTCTTTAAGGGCAAAGCGAGATTAAGATCGCCCCATCCGCTGTCTTTTTGGATAATCTTCCCTCCCAAACCGTCCGGCATTTCGCGTTCCGCATCGAGGACGTAGGGCAACTTGACAGTGACACGAATTTCTTTCTTCCATGTGTACACTCCTTCGAAGTGCATGACATTGATCTCTTCGGATAACCCTGGGTAAAGCTTATTGCTTCCCATTAGCAGATCAGTCTCGTTAATATACTCGTAATGGACCTGATAGCCCCAACCCCCGGACCAGCGAGGCATCATATTCATTACCGGATCATCAGCAAGACAATGGTAGGATGGAAGTAGGCAGGACAAGATGCCCACCAGAAAAAATAAGCACTTACTCAATGCAAGGAAGTCTACTTGTGGATATGATGAACCACTTCAATTGTTGCATCCTGCTTAAACTGAAGAGCGTCCAAGTGACTATCATGCAACCTGTATTCTTCGACAGCGGTGTAACCAGCATCCACAACCCGCTCAATCAAATCCTTACTGTCTAATTTGGCACCATTCTTCAGTGCAATCGTAACGAGCTGGGTTTCAGGATTCATATCAATACCATCCTTAAATCTTTTTTTATCCACGCCTTTCATCTTCGAGAGATTTTTACGAACTCCGATGGCACAGGACGGACAAACCAGGCCTTTAACATAAACCAGTGAGACCTCGGTCGTCTCCAATAAAGTCTTTTTGGCCATGGCCAACCGAACCTCAGGTCGTGCCTCTTCCTTATCTTCATTCGCCATTATGTAATGAGAAGTGGTAAAGAATATGGCGAAGAGTAATAAAATAGATCTAAATGTCATATGTTTAATATTAAATCAGGAATTATGAAAATACAACACATTAGCACTAAAATTATTAATGAAAATATTAGCGGTGCACCACTCGAAATTTGATTATGTTCAATTCAAGTTCATTCCTATCCTTAATAAAAATAATTCGCAGTAATTAGTCTTATTTTAGGAGAGCTCAATTTTTTTGCTAGGTCTTCTCCAATAAAATTAATTTGGACTACTTATTTTTTTACAATAGTGCGGTTGACTAATTTAATTTACATGGATTTGTAAGGTCGGTTGTGACTTTTTACCAAAACGGATATTCGACAATTGAACGCTTGACCGGCAGTCCACCAAATAAGAGTGCACAAATATTTATCAACCAGGTTCCTGTAAAGGAAAGAGAAACCATCAGTGCGATGACCACTGGAAATCGCACCCAGTGTCGAGACCTGTGTCGAAGGTCAATGTGGTGAATCAAGGGGGCAACTGCCAATCCAGTTATAGATCCATGCACCACGAACACATAAGCTCCCAGTAATAGTGACAGGAATGGATTGCTCGGGAATACAGTGAGCATCTCCAAAAATACGCTCCCCAACTGTTCAAAAAAGATTCCCTGAAATCCCGTAACGACAAAAGCTTCAAGCAAAGTGAATCGAAACCAGCGAAACGCGATCAACCATGCTATCGCCCAGCCACCATAGAATCCGATTCCCAAAATCAAGTCCGGGATGAGTTGGGGATGGAACAGTGCAGGTTCCTGCGCCCCCTTGAGGAAGTTACCAATCCATGCCAAGATCTCGGTTAGCGAACCTGAGAGTAAAAACAAAATGAACAGATGAAGGGAAGTGTGACCCGATAGATGTTTAAAAAGGGCGGTCAATTTATTACGAAAAAGATAAATAACTACAAAGAATGTGTAAATGAGTGGCATCGTATCGGGAGGTCTGCTGAATAGCCCCAGGAGGGAAACCAATCCGCTCACGACCAATAATCCGTTTTTCCAACTTTTCATATTCCGCTTCCTTCAGTCGGGCATAACCCTATTTCAGAAGTCCGGGCTTTTGTTCGTCGCCCACAGGATAGGGTTTACCTTCGCATTTCTTTGGAAACGCAAGGCATGACGCAAGTATCTCGTAGGTAGCGTCCTCGCTTCCAACGACGACTTTGGCAACATAAGTTTCTTTTTTGGAAATACCCGGAATTTCAGCTTCGTAGCGTTTCTTGCGGGCATCCGAATTCAGGTTCCATTCAGGGTGATAAATACCAGTCTTCAAGTAAGGCGTATATTCCTTACCGATCGTACCATAGACATTGGCTCCCCTTTGATCCAAAACTTGCTCTCCCTCTTTCCAAATACGCAAGAGACCATCCTTACCCGGTGACCAGTTGGCATGAATGATCCAAGCGACCCATTCCCCAAGCTCCAACGGTGTATCCAAATTGTGGATCTTTCTTTCCGGATTCTTTTGCGGGGAACCAAAGTTCTGCCGTGCCTGCCAATTCGAATTGTTGATACGAATAGAGAGATTGGGATAGGTCGAACGCCAGTTACCTGGTATGGCGTGCCATTGAATGAGGATATCAGACGCTTCATTGGGATCGACCTTCCAATTCTGGGGAACATAGGACAGGATGCCGTACCACCTTTCATTAAACCCCTTTTCACTGGGTAATGAAATCTCAGCCCGAAAGGAATTAGGTTCCCGGGGAACGAAGAATCGGACGGCCTGAATCCCGCCGACCATTCCCGGCGCATCCACTATCCTCAAGCGATCCGGATTTGCTTTGGCCAAGCCATAACGGTCATCCTCCGAAAGCTTCCATTTATTAAAACCCTGTCCACCGAAGTCACTTTCGAAAAGGATCGGTTGTTTGTAGTCGAACACTCGACGGGCAGAAAAGCGTCGCTCACTTGCTTCCTCATTCAAAGAAACTTCTTTGGACAACACTCCGGATATCAAAGTAAACAATAATAAAATGACTATCTTCCCAAGTCTCATATCTCCAAGCATCCTGACAATTTTATCTCCAAATAAAATTATTGTAAGTGCCAATCCACCCCGTCCGCCATAATACTTTGATTAATCTTCAATAACTTCGCTTTCAACTTTTTAAGTAACTCAGGATTATCAGAAGCAATATTTTGAGTTTGGCCCGGATCTTTGTTCAGGTCAAAAAGTTGAAAATCCTTATATCCTCCATTCTTCACCCTTGGTATCCAGGATTCCAGAAACATATTGGATTGAGAGATTTCATAATCCGGATTGGCCACCAAGGAGAAATCACCATCCCGCATCGCCACAATCGGGCGAGATTTTTGCAAATGCCAGAACAAAGGTTGATGACGTTTAAATTTGTCAGGTTCCCCTTTCAGCAAAGGGGATAAATCAGAACCGTCAATCGCACGATCTTGGGGCACATCCAAATGTAATAAGCCACACAGGGTCGGGAGTACATCAACCAGTCCAGTTGGTTCTTTCACTGCCCTATTTTCCTTAATTACCCCAGGCCATGAGAAAATACCAGGCACCCGAATTCCCCCATCCCAGTTCGAACCCTTTCTTCCCCTCAAATTCCCGGTCCGGTCATCCCGGTAACTCCCATTATCCGATGCATAAATAATCAGTGTATTTTCGCGGACGCCCATAGTCTTTAATTTCTCCACCACCCGACCGATCGCACGGTCGGTATTATCAATCGTACCGGAGTAAATCGCGGCCCTGTCTTTGAGGTCCCCATAAGTGGAAACAATCTCATCCGGTGCCGCAATCGGAGCATGCGGTTCATGAAACCAAATATTCAAAAAGAAGGGAGCCTTGGGATGCCGGTGATTATCCAACCAATCAATCGCCTCATCCGCCACCAACTGACAGGAATACCCCTCCAACGGACCGACCGCCTCTCCATTCCGAATGAAATTATTCGGGTTCTTATGACTGGGCGAGGCATTATTCCAAGTGGTGAACCAGTAATCAAAGCCATGATGACTGGGGGTGGGCTTGGATCGGTTCTTGGTCGGCAAACCCAGATGCCATTTTCCCACATGGGCAGTGGAATACCCCCGATCCTTTAAAATTTCCGCAATCGTACGCTCACGAAGAAGCAAGTGAGAATTTTGACCTTCATCCGAAATCCAACTGTACACACCCGTTCTGATATGGTGCCTTCCCGTCAAAAGAGTGGCCCGGGAAGGGGAACAGACCGCACATCCGGAATAAAAATCAGTGAACCGGACCCCGTCCTTGGCCAACTGATCAATCGCCGGAGTTTGAACCGGACCACCATAGCAACCCACATCTTTGTACCCTAAATCATCCGCCAATAAAATCACCACATTGGGCTGCGTTTGAGCAGACAGGGAAAGCCCTAGTTTATAAATAAAAAAGGAAAAAACCACTAACCAGGATGCATTCATAGATTCCCTATCCTTCTAGTTTTTCTGAGCTGCCAGGTAATGAACGAGCGATGCAAAATCATTCATGGACATTCCATTGGCCAAGCCAGCTGGCATCATAGAGATAGGCAGCAGTGTCTCGTTGGCGATGTCGGAAGTCTTCAATGTGGTCACGGTTCCGGCAATATCTCTCATTTCGATCTGATCACTTAAACGATTGGTCACAAAGCCAACATGAGCCCCCCCCTTCTTGGTGGTAATGGAAACCGTTTTGAACCCCTGGGAAATCTCCTGTTCCGGACGAAGAATACTCATGGCAATACGATCCGCATCCATGATCCCTCCGATCTGTCCTAGATAAGGCCCCTTTTGCACCTCGTCCTTATTTAAGGCATGACAGGCAACACATCCCTGCTGGGCAAACAAGGCCTTCCCCTTTTTCATATTCCCTTTGGTATTACCCAAGGCGATGGTGACATCCTCGATACTCATCTCCCCCACCTGACCCTGTTTATCCATAATTTTCCTCAGGTTTACCTTGGGCTCATCCTTTACGACCACCTGAGTAGCTTCTGCCTTGGGCAATCCGGGTAATTCGACCCGGTCCTTGGTTGCCAATTCAGAAATCACATATCTCAATTCGGGGGATCTATTTTTGGCCGCACTCACCAATACTTTGGCAATCTTCTCCGTTTTCTCCCAGGCTGTCGGATAATAGTAGGGCCCACGGGTATCCGGGCGGGTACTCCACCAGGTCTCCCCATCATAAACCTTTTCCCGGTTCGCCAGACGGATCAAGGTCTTCGCCACTCTTTGCTTACTAACCGAATCCTTCATTTTCGAAAATTCCTCCAGGAGTTGGTCCACAACATTAGCATCGTGCATATAATTAAGAGCCATCAACGCCCCCTCCTGATTGACACCTCCTACTGCTTGGATACAGG
>TARA_B110000003_G_scaffold107653_1_pt1 | contig 11502 bp, 9 predicted proteins | sample TARA_B110000003 | Tara Oceans TARA_B110000003 (sample SAMEA4396424) | marine metagenome | biome: Westerlies Biome; feature: [SRF] surface water layer (ENVO:00010504); material: water (ENVO:00002006), including particulate matter (ENVO:01000060) such as... | depth 5 m
ACATATTTTTTATGACTATTATAGACATTATAATGATCCCATTCTATTCCATTTAAAAGTAAAAGATGATGTTCATACTTTAAAAACTTTGGGTCTTTATCAATTGGGCTAGTTAAATATTCGTCTCCTTCAATTATAATTATTGGAGAATCTGATATTTTAATATTACTTTCAAACCCTTTAACTTTTGCACCTATTAGATAATCGAATTCAACTTTATTATATTTTAGTACATGCATTATTATGGATGTAACTGTTGTTTTACCATGGCTTCCTGCTATTACCACCCGATGTTTGTTTTCAGATAATTTTCTAATATATTCAGGATAAGATTTTATAGGAATACCTTTTTTTTGTGCTTCAATTAATTCGATATTATTTTTTTTAGTATGCATTCCAGTTATTACTAAATCAATTTTATTATTTATATTATTCTTATAATAACCTAATTTTTTTGGAAGAATATCGTTTTTTTCAAGTCTAGATTTAGAAGGATTATATATTATATCATCACTTCCTGAAATATTATTTCCACTTTTTTTTAAATTAATTGCTAGATCATGCATTATGCTACCTCCTATAGAAATGATGTGAATATTTTTCTTTTTTTGTTCTTGCATAATTATCAAAAATATGAATATTTAAAACTCAGAACAATATAATTTCAATAACTTTATTTTGTTGATAACATATGGAAAAGTAAAGAGTTATTTGTCCGTTGAACATTTAATTTTTTTATAGGTTTGTTCAAATATTTTTTAGTGAAAGAAAATAAAAGTTTTATATCTAAAAGTACAAGAGGAAGTGTCGCTCTTGGAAAGGATTTTGATCTTGGAAAATTACCACCTCAAGCTCTAGATCTTGAAGAATCTGTACTAGGTGCTTTAATGTTAGAAAAAAATGCTCTGACTGATGTCATAGATATTTTAAAACCTGATAATTTTTATAAAGATGCTAATAAAGAAATATATCAATCAATAATTGATTTATTTAATAATTCTGAGCCTATTGATCTTCTAACGGTAACTACACAATTAAAGAAAAATGGAAAGTTAGATTTTGTTGGTGGTGCATATTATGTTACACAACTAACTACCAGAGTTAATTCTGCATCTAATATTGAATACCATGCAAGGATTATATTAGAACAATCTATTAAAAGACAATTAATTGAAGTTTCTGGAGAAATTCAAAAAGAAGCGTATGAAGATACAACTGATGTATTTGACCTTCTAGATCATACTGAACAATCACTTTTTGATATTTCAGAGTCTCATATTAAGAAAAATTATTCACAAGTTAAAGGAATAATGAAAGAAGCTATAGATGAATTGGAATCTAAAAAATCCAGAAAAGATGGCATTACTGGTGTTCCATCAGGTTTTATTGATTTAGATAATATTACATCTGGTTGGCAACCATCTGACCTTGTTATAATTGCTGGAAGGCCTTCCATGGGTAAGACAGCTTTTGTTCTTTCAATGATGAGAAATGCATCAATTGATCATGAAAAACCGATAGCTATTTTTTCTTTAGAAATGTCTTCACTTCAGATAGTTAATAGATTAATTTCATCAGAAGCAGAGTTAGACAGTGATAAAATAAGGAAAGGAAACTTAAAAGATTATGAGTGGCAGCAGCTATTACATAAGACTGATCAATTAAATAATGCTAAAATATTTATAGATGATACCCCAGCTCTTAGTATTTTGGAATTAAGGGCCAAATCAAGGAGATTAAAGTCTCAGCATGATATTCAGTGTATAATTGTTGATTATCTTCAGCTAATGACTGGTGAATACGGGAAGTCATCAGGAAATAGAGAACAAGAGATTGCATCAATTTCTAGGTCTTTAAAAGCAATTGCAAAAGAACTTAATGTTCCAGTTTTGGCATTATCTCAATTAAGTAGAGCTGTAGAGACTAGGGGAGGAGATAAGAGACCAGTATTATCAGACCTTCGTGAGTCTGGTTCAATAGAGCAAGATGCAGATATGGTGTTATTTATATATAGAGCAGATAGATATGATATAACTGAAGATGAAGATGGTAATTTAACTGCAGGAGTTGCAGAAATATTATTAAGAAAAAACAGGAATGGACCAACCGGAAAAGTAAAACTTAAATTCATTGAAAGATTTGCGAAATTTGCTGATATGTCCTCATTAGATGGTAATGAAACTAATAAATTTCAAAGCAAAGCTAATAGTGGTTTTGATCAAAATAAAAGTGACCCATTCTGATATATGAAAATTTTAGTTTGTATTTCTTGTGTTCCAGATACTACATCAAAAATTTCTTTTATTGATAAAAATAAATTTAATTCTGAAAATGTTCAGTTTATTATAGGTCCATATGAAGATTATGCACTAGCGAGGGCTGTCGAGTTAAAAGAAAAAAATTCTGAAATTGATATAAGCCTACTTAATGTTGGTCTTTCAGAAAATGATCCCTTGTTAAGGAAAGGGTTAGCTATTGGTGCTGATAGGGCATATAGAATTAATTCAGAACCTATTGACTCAAATTTTGTAGCACATAATATCGCTAGCTTCATCAAAAAAAATAATTTTGATTTGATTTTAATGGGTAAAGAATCAATTGACTACAATTCTGGATTAGTTCATTATTTATCTGGTTCTATACTTAATATTCAGACTTTCAATCCTGTTACATATTTAGATCTTGAGAATGATAAAAGTGTGATAATTAAGAGAGAGACTGAATCAGGTATTGAGAAAATAAAAGCAAATCTCCCTTTAATATTAGGTTGTCAGGAACCTATTGCAGAATGGAAAATTCCAAATATGAGAGGTATAATGAATGCTAGATCAAAGGAGTTATCTCTTATTGAACCTATTGAAGTTAAAGCATCTTTAAAGCTCGATAAGTATACACTTCCTCCAGAAAAAGAGGAGATAAAATATATTGATAAGGATAATTTAGAGTTACTGATTGATGAATTAAAACTTAAAAATTTATAATGTCAACTTTAGTTTTTATAGAATTTAATATGAATATAATTAGTGAGTCATCTTCTCAAGCTGCAACTATAGCAAATGAATTGAAAAATGAGGTCTATGGTCTTACTTCAAATGATGATGAAACTTACATTTCATCATTAGGTAGTAAAGGTTTTGATAAAATATTTGTGATAGATGATTTCAATAACTATTCTGCTATTGAAGAAGTAATTAGCAATAATGGTATTAAAACTATTTTCTCTCCAAGTTCAAATACTTTTAAAGAATTATCTTCAAAAATTTCAACTAAGTTAAATTTTCCTATTGCTTCTAATGTAATAAAAATAGAGAAGAATGGTAAAATTTCATCTTCTATTTTTACTGGAAAAGCAGAGTCACATATGATTAATGATAATGATTCATGTATCTATTTGTTGAATAAAAATATTGTTGAGTCACGAGATTTTGATAAAAAAGTTGAAATAATAAAAGTTGATTCTAAGACCACTGAAAATATAAGTTTTGAGATATTAGAACAAAAATTTATTGAGGAAGATATTTCTCTAAATGATGCTGATGTAGTTATCTCTGCAGGTAGGGGACTTAAAGGTCCAGAAAATTGGAAAATGATAGAAGATCTCGCAAAAAAATTAAATGCGGCCACTGCATGTAGTAAACCAGTTTCTGATGCTGGGTGGAGACCTCATCATGAGCACGTAGGACAAACTGGTTTAAAAATATCTCCAAAAATTTATTTTGCAATTGGAATTTCAGGGGCTATTCAACATTTAGCAGGTGTTAATTCATCAAAAACCATTATAGTAATAAATAATGATCCTGAAGCACCTTTTTTTAAAGCTGCTGATTATGGTATAGTTGGTGACGCTTTTGAGGTAGTACCTAAAATCTTAAATTCTCTAGGTTAGAATGAAAAAAGTTAAGTTAGATATTTTGGGATTATCATCTAGTGTCGATTCTCAAACTGGATCTTTTGCTTTAGTATTAAAAGAAAATAAAGGAGATAGAAGATTACCTATAATAATTGGAATGTTTGAAGCTCAGTCAATTGCAATGGAAATAGAAAAAATAGTTCCAAATAGACCAATGACTCATGATCTTTTTAAATCCTTTCTGAAAAAAATAAACTTTGTAGTTAATGAAGTTCTTATAACTGATATTAAAGACGGAGTATTTTTCTCTAAAATAATTATATCAGATTCTACTAAAAAACACAGTATCGATGCAAGACCTTCTGATGCTATTGCAATTGCTATAAGATATAAAGCAAATATATACGTTGATGAAAGGGTATTAGATGAGGCTGGAATAATTTTTGATGAGGCTGAGGTAGATAAAAAAGTTAATGATGAAGGAAAAGTAAAAACCCTTAAAGATTTTTCTGTTAAAGAACTTAATAAAAAATTAACTAATTCAATTGCTGAAGAGAACTATGAATTTGCAGCAAGAGTTAGGGATGAAATTAAAAGAAGAAACTAATGGATTTAATTAGGTTTGTAATTGGCTTTATTTTTATTATTTCTATTGCCTACCTATTATCATCTGATAAAAAAAGTATTAATTGGAGACTAGTTCTTTCAGGAATTGTCTTGCAGTTAATTTTTGCAATTTTAATTACTAATGTACCTTTTGTCGAATCTATATTTAGTGGTATTAGTAAGTTTTTTGTTTTATTAATTGGTTTTTCTAAAGAAGGTACTTTATTTCTATTTCCAGACGCGTCTTTTAATGGATTTGCTTTTTCAGCATTACCTGTTGTGATATTGTTTTCAGCAATAAGTGCATTTTTATATTATATGGGATTTCTCCAAATTATTGTCAAATCTATTGCATGGATAATGTCTAAGACAATGAAACTCTCAGGAGCTGAATCATTATCTGCAGCTGGAAACATTTTTTTAGGTCAGACTGAGGCTCCATTACTTGTTAAACCTTACATTAAAAATATGACAAAATCAGAATTAATGTGTTTGATGACTGGTGGGATGGCAACTATAGCTGGTGGTGTTTTTGCTGCATATGTTGCTTTATTAGGTGGATCAGATTCTGATGAATCTTTAAAATTTGCTACAATTTTATTAACTGCATCAATAATGAATGCACCAGCTGGAATTGTGATTTCTAAGATATTTCAACCCGAAAATAAAAATAATAGTATCAAAAATAATTTAGATTTATCAAATGAAGATTTAGGATCAAATGCCATACACGCTCTGGCAAAAGGAGCTTCAGATGGGTTAAAATTAGCTTTAAATATTGCAGCTATGTTACTAGCTTTTCTTGCTGTTGTTTATATGCTTAATTATTTTTTGGAATTTTTTGGAGATATAACATCAATTAATGATTGGATTAAAGCATCCTCTAATGGGCACTTTAATAAACTATCCATGGAGTTTATTCTAGGCCAAGTGTTTAGATTATTTGCTTTCATGATAGGAATTAATTGGGATGAAACTGTTTTAGTAGGTAGTCTCTTGGGTCAAAAATTTGTTCTCAATGAATTTATAGCATATGTAAATTTAGCAGAGATGAAATCATCAGGTCTTTTATCTGAAAAATCAATTTTGATTTCAACATATGCTCTATGTGGATTTGCTAATTTTAGTTCTATAGCTATTCAGATAGGAGGTATTGGTTCTATGGCTCCTTCAAGACAGGAAGATATATCAAAATTAGGTTTAAGAGCATTATTAGCAGCAACACTAGCTACTCTTTTAACAGGAAATATTGCAGGTTTTATTATTGCCTAAATTTTTCTATAAAGTCTAATTGACCTCTTGTAGAATTATCAATGTCAGATCTATCTTTATTTTTAATTTTTTCATAAACTCCATCAGATAACACCTTGCCTAATTCTACTCCCCACTGATCAAAGCTATTTATATTCCATATACAACCTTGGACAAAAATTTTATGTTCATATATAGCAATCAATCTACCTAGATTATAAGGAGTAAGTTTATTAAATAGTAATGTATTAGATGGTTTGTTTCCTTTAAACACCTTAGAATTTTTAAGAATTTCATAATTAGTGTACTTACTCTCATTTCCAAGTTCTTCTTTTACCTCCAGGATATTTTTTCCTTTCATTAATGCCATGGTCTGACCAACCATATTAGATAGTAATATTTCATGTAATTCTCCTTTCTCATTATTAGAGTTTATAAACCCAATAAAATCACAAGATATTTTTTTGGTGCCTTGGTGAATAAGTTGGAAAAAAGAATGCTGTCCATTTGTTCCTACATCACCCCATATTATAGGCCCAGTATTATAATTTACTTCTAATGAATCTTTTGATATATTTTTACCATTACTTTCCATATCTGCTTGCTGTAAGTACATAGGTAAATATTTTAGGTAATCGTCATAAGGGAAAATTGCATGTGTTTCACAATTATGAAAATTATTATATAGAATACCTAAACATGCTAGTACAACTGGAATATTTTTATTGAAAGGCTGCTCTTTGAAATGATTGTCAATTTCATTTGCTCCATTTAGTAACATTTCAAAATTTTCAAATCCAATTTTTAATATGATTGGTAAACCTACCGATGACCATAAAGAGTATCTTCCGCCAACCCAGTCCCAGATTGGAAAAATATTATTTTCTTCTATACCAAACTCTTTTGCTTTTTTAGTATTAGCAGTAACTCCAAAAAAATGCTTTTTTAGACTTTGTCTACTATTAGATCTATCCTTAAACCAATTTTTGCAAACATTTGCATTCTTTAGTGTCTCAATTGTACCAAAAGATTTTGATGAAATAATAAAAATTGATTCTTCAGGATCGATATCAAGTAATACTTCAGAAAGATTGCTGGGATCGACATTAGATATAAAGTAATTAGTAATATTTCTATTAGAGTAATATTTTAACCCCTCACATATCATTTTTGGTCCTAAATCAGATCCTCCAATACCTATATTGATTACATTTTTAATTATTCTTCCAGAAAAACCTTTTATCTCTCCATTTTCGAATTTTTTTGAAAATGATTTTAACTTTTCAAGACCTTTTTTGACATTATTATCATATAAATCTTTAGTTTTTGATGTAAAACTACCTCTTAAGAGTAAGTGTAATACAGATCTATTTTCTGAGGTATTAATTTTTTCACCATTAAATAAATCATGTATTTTACCTTTGAGATCAATATCGACTAATAGCTGAGAAAATAATTTCATCATTTTATCATCTATATGATTTTTTGAATAATCTAGAAGAAGGTCTTTTTCTTGAATAGAAAATTTATTGAATCTATCCTTATCTTTCTTGAAGATCTCATTTAAGGATTTTTCTGAAAACTTATTAGAATAATTACCTATTTCTTTCCAAGAAGTTAATTTATCTAAACTACTCATAGATATTTTTGATTTTTAAAATTTCTTTATCAATAAGATTAGATAATTTATTTTTATTTTCTTCACTATTTTTACCTGATAGACTAAAATAAAACTTAATTTTTGGTTCAGTTCCAGATGGCCTCAAAGTTATAGAATAATTATTTTCTGAAATTAATTGAATAACATTTGATTTAACATTAATTATAGGATTTTCCACCATTCTATTATAGTCAATAACTTCTATAACTTTATCACCAAATATTGTTAGAGGTGGAGTATTTCTATATTTCTCCATAATTTTATTTATTTTATTACCTCCTTTAATTCCCTCCATTTTCATAGAATATAGCTTTTCTATGAAGAGTCCATAAGTATCATAAATTTCTTCTAGAATGTCATTTAAGGATTTACTACTTTCTTTAGCCCAGTTAGCAATCTCACATATATACGCACACGAAATAATTGCATCTTTGTCTCTCACAAAATCATCGACTAGATAACCATAACTTTCCTCTCCACCTGCTATAAACTTTTCAGTTTTTTTATTTTTGATTAACTCAGCTATATACTTAAAGCCTGTAAGTGTAGAATAAGATTTAACCCCGAAATCTCTTGCTATTTCATCAATTAACCTCGTTGTAACAATTGTTTTAGCAACATAAGGAGGTTTACTTATCTTATTTGAGTCTAGGTTAATTAAAGAATAATATATAATTAATGAGGCAAGTTGATTACCATTTAATATTTTAATTTTTTTATTATCGTATGAGGCTACTCCAACTCTATCTGAATCTGGATCAGTAGCAAGAAGGATGTCCCCTTTTTCTTTTTTTAATTTTTTAATACCTAAATCAAGAGCATCTAAATCCTCAGGATTTGGAGAATCAACTGTTGAAAAATCAGGATCTGGTAATTCTTGACTCTTGACACTACTGATATTTTTGAAACCAAAAGCTTTTAATGCATTAGGAATTTGAGTGATTCCTGTACCATGAAGAGAAGAGAAAATAATTTTTAATTTAGATCTGGAATTATCATTTATTGATAAACTTTGAATTTTTTCAATATATTTTTTATCAATTTCAGAATCAATTTCTTTAATAAGTTTACTATTGAAATTAAAATTTATTTGATTAAAATCAGTTATTTTTTTAACTTCAGAGATAATATTCTTATCGTGAGGAGCTGTAATTTGACCTCCATCATTCCAGTAAACTTTATAACCGTTATACTCCTTTGGATTATGAGAAGCTGTGATTACTATTCCACAAGAACTGTTTAATTCTCTGACGGCAAATGATAACTCAGGAGTTGGTCTTAAATCAGAAAAAATATATGATTTAATATTATTAGCTGAAAATATTTTTGCGGTTTGATGACCAAATTCTTTACTAAATCTTCTGCTATCATATGCTATAACTGCAGATCTTTTTTTATCCCTACTAATTCTATTTAAATAATTACATAATCCTTGAGTAGCTATAGATATTGTATAGGTATTTATTCTATTACTTCCAATACCTATCAGCCCTCTAATTCCTCCTGTTCCAAATTCAAGTTTTTTATGGAAGCTCTCTATTAGATTATTTTCATTTCCTTCCGAAAGTAGATACTTAATTTCTTTTTCTTCTTTTTTCTTAAGTCCATAGCTAATCCATTTTTCAGCCTCAATCCTTGATATCTTTATTAATTCATTTATTCTTGATTGCATATTTAAATTAATATTCAAGTTTACTTCTCACTCTGCGAAGAACTTTTTCAGCAATAATCCTAGCTTTTTTTTCTCCTTTCAATAATATATCATATAGATGATCTGGATTTTTAATTAATTCTGAATATAATTTTCTTTCTTCTCTATATAAATCTAATATTAGGTTTAATAAATGGGTTTTGGCATGACCATATCCATACCCACCTTCAACATAGTTTTTTTTCATTTTTTTGACCTCATCTTCACTAGCTATTAATTTGAAGATATTGAATATATTACATGATTCTGGATTCTTTTTATCTTCAATACCTTTACTATCAGTCACAATTGACATAATTTGTTTTTTTAAAGATTTCTCATCAGCAAAAATATCAATTGTATTTTTATATGTTTTACTCATTTTTCTTCCATCTGTACCAGGTATGGTTTGGACATCTTTATCAATTTTACTTTCAGGAATTATAAATGTATCACCATAATTATGATTAAAAGATTTAGCAATATCTCTTGTGATTTCAAGATGCTGTTTCTGATCTTTTCCAACTGGTACAATTTTTGAATCATATAATAATATATCTGCAGCCATCAATACCGGATATGTGAATAACCCTGAATTAATGTCTGATAAATTATCTGATTTATCTTTAAAGGAATGAGAGTTCGATAACATTGGGTAGGGGGTGAAACAATTTAAATACCATGCTAACTCACATACTTGTGTGATTTTGGATTGTCTATAAAAGTAATTTTTTTCATAATTGAAACCCATTGCTATCCACGAAGCAGCAATTGCTAGTGTATTTTCCTTTCTTATTTTAGAGTCTTTAATATTAATTAAAGAGTGAAGGTCAGCTATAAAGAATAATGAATCATTTTTAGAGTTTTTTGATAATTCAATTGATGGTTTAATAGCACCAAGAATATTTCCCAGATGAGGCTTTCCTGAACTTTGTATGCCTGTTAATATTCTTGTCATGTTTCAAAATTAATTCAATTGTTTAATTGATTGCATATAATTAATTATATATTTTTGAATTATGAAGAAAATTAGTTTCTTAACCATAATTTTTACTGGTTTCATATTTTTAGCAAATTCACAAGAACTTAAATTTAACGAGAGAGAATTTGATTTTGGTGAAATCAAGGAGATGGACGGAAAAGTTTCTCATAAGTTTGTTTTCACTAATAATTCTAAAAAGTCAATTCAAATTCTAACTGTTAAACCTTCATGTGGATGTACAACACCTGATTGGTCTAAAAAAGAGGTTAAACCTGGAAAAGAGGGATTTATTGTCGCAGAATATAATCCCAAAGGAAGGCCAGGTGTCTTTAGAAAATCATTGTCAGTAGTAACATCTGATAACAAAAGGTCAGTTATTTTTATAAAAGGAAAAGTAAGCCGTTAATTTTACTTTTCAATTAGTTTTTTTATCTTCTGATTAAATAAATATTAACCATTATGAGAATTTTCTTTTTATTATTAACACTACTATGCTCATTTTATTCATATTCTCAGGAAGGATTTCCCATAAATGGAGTTGAAGATATTAGAGATAATCATTATGCATTTATAAATGCAAAAATTCATTTAGATTATAAAACCTCAATTGATAATGGAACTTTAATTATTAAGAATGGATTAGTGGAAGATGTTGGATTGAACATTGATATACCTAATGGGGTTAGAGTTTTTGATCTAGATGGTAAGCATATATATCCATCATTCATCGATTTATATTCTGATTACGCTATTGTAAAAAGTGAGAGAAGAAGACCTTCCTCTAACTGGATGTCAAGCTATACTAATCCTCAGATATTATCTAATAAAAATGGCCCTTTTTCATGGAATGAATCAATAAAGCCAGAAGTTAATAGTGTAGAAAACATCAAGTTTGATGAAAAAAGATCAAAAGAATTAAGAAATATTGGTTTTGGAGCTGTTCTATCACATAATATGGATGGTATTATGAGAGGTACAGGAGCTATTGTTTCTTTAAATTCTGATGCAGAACAAAATATTGTAATTAAAGACAAAGCTTCAACTCACTACTCATTCTCAAAGGGTTCAACACAACAAAATTATCCTAACTCTTTGATGGGAGCAGTAGCTTTACTCAAGCAATCTTTCTTAGATGCTGATTGGTATTTACAAAATAAAGGAAAAATAAATGAAGTTAATCTTTCCTTGGAAGCTATTAATAATAACAAATCACTTCCTAAAATTATTGAGGTTAGAGATAAAATAAGAGTTCTTTTAGCTCAAAAAGTTGGTAGAGAAATGAATTATGATTTTATAATTAAGGGAACGGGAGATGAGTATCAGAGGCTTAATGAAATAAAAAAGAATAAATCAAAACTTATTGTTCCAATTAATTTCCCGAAAGCTTATAATGTTGATGATCCTTTTAAAAATAGTAATCTTAGTCTTTCTCAGCTAAAGCATTGGGAGATAGCACCATCAAA
>TARA_B110000003_G_C16654154_1_pt1 | contig 11501 bp, 4 predicted proteins | sample TARA_B110000003 | Tara Oceans TARA_B110000003 (sample SAMEA4396424) | marine metagenome | biome: Westerlies Biome; feature: [SRF] surface water layer (ENVO:00010504); material: water (ENVO:00002006), including particulate matter (ENVO:01000060) such as... | depth 5 m
TCCTTTCCGAAATTCAGGCGCTTACAGATTCCAATTTTGAGGATTTCACTGGGCAAACTGATACTTCATCATCCCTGGCTAGAACTCTGCTCAAAACTTTAGAATGGATGAAAAAAACTCAGGTCGGACCCGCCGAGATCCTTCTTGCTTCGGATATGCAAAGAAGTAACTGGGGGGAAAATAAAAGCTCTAATCAATTCTCAAGGATTGATAAAATACTTGAGCAAAAAAAAGACTTATGGACCCTTAAAATAATACCTCTTAATTCCAAATCTTCCTATAATATTTCACTACGAGTTAACAAGATCGTCAGGACGAAGGAGTCCATCAAACCAAGCTTGACTCTGAAACAAAGTAAACCGATCAATCCATTAAATAGCGTTGATATTCAAAAGTCCCTCAACGGAGAAAGTGAAAATTTAAATTTAAAAATTTCAAGTAATTATACAAAGTGGCACACTACATTTAGTTTAAAAAAACAAGTCGAAGAAGGCTGGGGATCGATAAAGTTAAACAGTAGTTTTAATAAATCTGATGATCATTATTATTTTACATATCGTAAAAATTCGATCCCTCAAGTCGGTGTTCTATCATTGGATCCTGTTATTGAGAATGTACTGCGTTCGGCCGCACAAAACTCAGATGGGAAAATTGCTGAACCCCTAATTCTTGAGAATCTTGATAATCAAAATACTACTCAAAGGAGAATGGTAATACAGCAAGGAGCAATAGCAAAAGCGGTCTCCGAATCTTTAGATAAATTTGTTAAACAGGGAGGCACCCTTGTACTCTTTCCACCAGAAAATAAAAATTTAAACAACTATCCTTTTTTAAGTTGGCAAGAATTAGAAGAAAGAAATCAAGATCAGGCGTTTACCATTCAAAGTTGGTCAAAACAGGACGGTGTTCTTAAAAACTTTGCGGATGGTGCTTCGATCGGGTTGGATTATTTATCCGTTCTTAAAAGAATGGTTCCAAATCAAGGAGAAGCACTTGCTTATTACGGTGATGGTAAAGCATTCCTATCTAAATTTACTCATGGGAATGGTCTGGTTTATGCCTTTTCTACCCTACCCCTAGATTCATGGTCTACATTAAAAGATGGCTATATCCTCGTGCCAAGCATCCAGAGAATAATGCTCGAATCCTCTTCTGTAATGGATTCCTCAAACGACCTAATTTGTGGATCCGAGGAAACAAAAAATATCTTTGAATATAGCTGTATTGATCTACCAGAACAGAAAAAGCCTACCCTTCATGCTGGTGTATACCAAATTAATGGAAAACTCACAGCCATAAATCGACCGTTAGAGGAGTTAGATAAGGAAATTTTCACCTTGTCCGATTTAAATTCAAAACTTCCGAATTCTCCAACTCTTGAAGAATTGAATGAAAGTAAAAGGTCGACGTTTAAAAGGTCTGAAATTTGGACTTCTTTTTTATATCTGTGCCTTGCATTCCTTTTAGGCGAGTCCTTGCTTGGCATACCAAGACAATCAAACAGAAAACAGATGAAAAATGTTTGAATTTAATGGTTGGCAATTTTCGGCTGCAATTTCCAGTGTCGTTGCTTGTTCTATCATTTTTTGCTTAAGCGTTTATTTATCGGTTAGAACATGGAGCAAAAATGGTAAAAAGAAAAAGGTGGCAGCACTCGAATTAGTTAGGACATTGAGCGTTCTTTTTCTGCTCATCACTTTGCTAAATCCCGAAAAAATTGAGGAAATAAAGAAAAACCAAAAGCCTGATATCATATGCCTCCTCGATGAATCGAAAAGCATGGACACTAAAGATACAATCGATAGCAACGGTACGCTTACAAGCAGATTCGAATGGGCCAAAAACATTCTAAACCTAGAATGGTTACAAAACCTTGAGGCCAATGCCTCAGTCTCAATTAAACCTTTCTCATCAAATATAGGAAAGGACGGAACAGATTTGGGTTCTGCGATAAAGGAAGCCCTGCAAGACTACTCCGAAATAAAAGCAATCCTCCTACTTTCTGATGGAGATTCCAACACTGGTCCTCCTGCACTTGCAACAGCAGGGAAATTGAGAGGTTTAAAAACCCCAGTCTACAGTGTGCAAGTGGGAAGCAAAAAAGCTTTACCCGATATCAGTCTAGAGGATGCTAATGCACCTGTGTTTGTGCTTAAGGAAGAAAAAATTAACATTCCAGTCCGGGTAAAAAATTATTTTGAAAATCTCAAGCAGTTAAATATTGAACTGTTTGCAAATGAAAAACTTGTTTTGACCAAGTCATTATCAGTACTTGCATCAAGCGAATACACGGGCAATCTCGCCTGGTTACCACCAAGTGATGGAAACTATACACTCAAAGTAAAAATTCCGCTCATTGAGGGTGAAACAAATTCGAAAAATAATGAAAAGTCATTTCAAACCCGAGTTGAGAATAAAGTAATTAAAGCACTCTTAATTGATTCTTTGCCCAGGTGGGAATATCGCTTTTTACGTAATGCTTTAAATCGTGATCCAGGAGTAGATTTAAAGTGTCTACTCTTCCATCCTGAGTTGAACGAAAGTTCGGGCAAAAACTACCTATCTGAGTTTCCTAAAGACTTTAATAACCTGGCCGGTTTTGATGTAATTTTTTTGGGAGATGTCGGGATTGGATCCGGTGAACTCAAAAAAGAGGACTGCGAAAAACTAAAAAAACTTATTGAGCAACAAGCTTCGGGTATGGTCTTCTTACCAGGAAGAAGAGGTCGGCAATTGTCTCTGAGCAATTCTTCACTGCAGGACTTAATGCCTGTAATACTTGATCCAGATAAACCTATTGGACTAGGTACGCTCAACCCATCAAACTTGGAATTGACTAATCGTGGGAGAGACCACTGGTTAACAAATTTGAGAGGAGCAGGTGAAACGGATCGAGAATTTTGGGAACGACTTCCGGGTTTTCACTGGTCTGCTGTAGTGAAGAAGAGTAGACCGGGGTCAGAGGTATTAGCCGTTCATTCTAATTTTAAAAATAATTGGGGGAACATGCCAATACTGGTTATTCGCTACACAGGTGCCGGCAAAACTCTATTTATGGGAAGCGATTCAGCATGGCGCTGGAGAAGAGGAGTGGAAGATAAATATCATTATCGATTTTGGAGCCAGGTAGTCCGATGGATGGCACATGGTCGGTATTTAGCTGAAAAAGAGGGTATTCGTCTAATTACCGACCCTGAAAGACCGAAAGTTGGAGAGAAAATATTTCTTCGGTGCATTGCTTTAGATAAAGCAGGATTCCCCCTCGAAAACGGAGTAGTGACCGCCAATGTTTCACATTCTAACGGTTTACAGGAAAAAATTACATTTTCACCCACAGAGACAGGGCCCGGTGTTTACCTTGCCGAAATGCAGGCACAAAATGAAGGGGCATTAAAAATCAATATTGAAACGACTCCCTACAAAAGAAAACTAAGCGTCGATCTAAAGATTTTAAAAGACGAGAAAGAAAAAATGGGGAAACCAATCACCGGTAGACAATTGTATAATCTTGCTGAATTAACCGGAGGAAAAACTTCAGGCATACAAAATTGGAAAGAAGTTATTAATGAACTTACTGCATTACCAAACCCGGAACCGGTTTTTAGGATTCATCGCCTACGAACAAACTCTACCTGGGGGCTTTTAATATTCAGCATGCTTGCAATTTACTGGACGGGGCGGAAGCTATTAGGAATGATTTAATTTGTTAAATAAATTGAAAAACGAAAAAAAAGTTTTACCACCCTCTCTTTTAGGTTCTTTAGATTTTTTGCAAAGGCTCGCAAGAAAACTAGCTCTTCTTAAATATATTTCGTCTATCTTTCTTCTCTCTCTTGGGTCTTGTGCAACCCTCTTCGTTTTAGATCGATTCATTGAAACACCTATTTGGTTGCGTAGCTTCCTCACAGGTTCAACTTTTTTAATTGTTCTGTATTTTGGCTATCAACTTTTCCTACAGGCCTATATTCTACCCCGTTCTCAAGAATGGCTTGCCCGCAAAATTAAAAAGGCATTCGGGGGACCAGGAGATCGCTTCCTGGGTATTATCGAACTAACAAATGCAGCTAAAGGAGAAGAAGGTAAATATTCTCAAGCCCTTTTTCTTGCTGCTCAGGAAAAGGTTGATCAAGAGATTTCAAATCTACCTTTAAATCAGACCTTTAATAGAAAAGCTATATACCAAAGAACCCTATCCCTATTCGTTCTTTCCATGCTTGCCACACTTAGTTTTTTTAGTTTTCCGGAACTTACTTATAATTCCTTCAAGAGATGGGTAATGCCCTGGAAAAACATCTCCCGGGCAACACTTACAAAATTTTCCAATCTGCCTTCTCAATGGGTATTACCCCGTGGCGAAGTCACTCAATTTGCAATTCAATTAGATGGGGATTCTAAATTCAAACCTCAGCATGCTTTTATTAAAGATGACCGTGAACTTTCGATCGAAGCAGAGGAAGCCAATGGTATTTATGAATTCGAAATCCCTGGTTTATTTAATACTCATATCGCCCAACTCAATGCCGGAGATTTCCAAAGAGAAATAATCCTACGGCCGGTGGATCGCCCTCAAATCAAATCTCTGGAAGTAAAAGCATTTTTCCCTTCCTACCTTGGAATTGAACCGGACTTAGTCGCACCAATTAATAATACTTTTTCCTATCCCTTCGGTACAAAACTGCAAATAGAGGGAAGCGTATCTCGTAATCTTTCGTCAATGAATGCTGTTCTAGCAAATGATCGATTAGATTCAGCGATAAACAAAAGCTTCTTTTCTATTCAAGTACCTGCATTGGAAAGTAAAGAATATCTCTCCCTTGAACTGATTGATTGCTTCAACCTATCTACAAGGAATCCAGAAAAGATAAGATTAAATCCGATTGAAGATAAAGCACCCCTGGTAAACTTTCCCGAAGCTCCCTCAGAAGCGACTATCATTATTAACGAAACTGTACCTGTTCGTCTTTCTGCAAGTGATGATTACGGAGTAGCACGCTTTCAATTATGTATGCAATTCCCTGATCGAAAGGAAAAAAATGCAACTCAAGTTCTCTGGGACCAAGAAGAAGTGGAGCAAATTATTAAAAATGAATTCACCCTACCGTTTGACCCTTCATTTTTCAATCTAGAAGATGGAGACAAGGTCGAATTATTTGGACGTGCATGGGACCGAATGCCGGGAAGGGAACCAACGGTCTCTAAAAAAATTGTTCTTCGTGTAATTGGCCTCGAGGCACATGCTGAGCAATTAAGAGAGGACATAGAAAACATTATGGCCCGTACATCTGAAATTGCACGGGAACAGGAAAATATCCTCATGGAAACATCCTCACTGGAACAGGAATTAAGATACAGTGAAAAAGAACTCAACATGATCGCCGAACTTCAACAAGAAAATGCCAAAAACTTAAAAAGGGCGGCAGAAGATGGACTGAGCATCTTAGATGAAGCCGTTCGCAATCCAATGTTTGAAACCGAGTCATTAGAAAAATTTGCTCAAACTCTAAACAAAATGCAAACAGTAGCATCCAGCCCAATGCGAGATGCAAGTATGCAAATCAAACAAGCCAAAACATCAAAATCTCTTTCCAGTGCTATCATGAATGAACAGAGTGCTCTTCAGCAATTAGAAGAGATTTTAGCCGAAGGTGCATCTCAATTGGATCGATTGGAAGCCCTAACATTATCACAAAGACTTCGGAAATTTGAAAAAACTGAAATCAAGCTGGGCAAAGATCTGCTTAGTATCCTGCCCCAGTCAATTGGGCAAATTGCAAGTGACCTCAAATCCCAGGTTAAGGAAAAAAAATTATTACTCGAAGAAATCCAAAGGAATACACACATACAAGTTAAAAATGTAAGAGGCGAAATTAGCCGATATCACGAAAGAACCGGTAAACCTGCGTACGGAAAAGTAAGCGAATTAATGAAATCGGAAAATCCAGAAGAAAAAATACTCGATGTCTCCTATCAAATTCAACAAAATATTACCTTCGAAGCTCTTGATGGAATAGAAATACTATCCAAAAAATTTAGTACATGGGCAGGTATACTTGAAGAAGGTGATCCCACTTCCGGAGCAGGCCAGGGTCAGGGTCAGAAAAATTCGAAATCCAAAGACTTTACCCAAAGTATCATCGCATTAATTAAAATCCGTGAGGAAGAAACAAATATCATATCCAAAACAAAAATTCTACAAAATGGAAACTTTCGAGCGAGGCGGGAAAATTGGACCTCTCTATTACGGTCCCAGCAAGAAAAACTAATGATCGATTTAACCGATACTCAGATTGAGGTAGCTACCGAAGCACTTAATCCAATTTTTGATGATGCACACATGTCCATGTCAACCTCCGCAATTGATCTGAAAAATGGAAAATATGCTATCCAAACGATAAATGCTCAGTTGGATGCCCGCAATCAGGTTAGTGACCTCATTAACCTGCTGATCGAGTCCGCTAATAGTGGAAAATCAAAAGAAAATGAATTAGGCGAAGAAATCAGTAGCATGGAGTTTCTTTTATTACAAGCGAAGCAGGAAGGTGGTAAAAAACCCGGTAAAATGCTAACTGGTTCAACTGGCGGTGGTTCTCAACAAGGTGGAGGAACAGAAAAGGAAGCCCGATCTGCACAGGGTAAAGCTTTTGAAAACTCCACATCACGAAGAAAAACTAAAAAAACAGGTGGCTCATCTCAGTCCGTACCTGCGGAATTTAAAAAAATAATGGAGAAGTACTTCCAAGCAATAGAAGAGTAAATATGAATTTTTCATTCTACCTCGCTATCCCTTTTCTTGTAATAACCCTAGTAGTAAATGGACAGGTACTCTTTGAGGAAACTGACGATCAATTTGTTAAGCAGATTGAAAACACTTATCAAAAGGGAGTCGATTTCCTTGCAAAAACTCAAAATGGTCAGGGTTCATGGGATGATTCAACCTATGGCTCAAACCCTGGTGTTGTTGGAATGTCCATTCTCGCATTCTTAGCCCGAGGGGATGATCCTGAATTTGGTACTTATCGTAAATCAATTACAAAAGGGTTAACCTTTTTATTAAAACTTCAAGATAAGAAAACTGGATATATAGGATCTTCTATGTATAACCATGGATTCGCAACCTTGGCACTCGCTGAGATCTACGGCAGAACTAATATTCAAGGAATTGGTCCAGCACTTGAAAAAGCTACGCGCTTAATCATTTCATCACAGAAAAATAACCCGAAAGGTGCTTGGAGATATAGCCCTGAAAGCAATGATGCTGACATCACGGTTTCAGGTGCTCAAATGCTGGCACTCTTCGCCGCTCGAAACGCAGGTATTTTCGTTCCCAATGAAGCAATTGAGAAAGGGAAAGCATTTATTATGACTTGCCAAGATAGTAATGGCGGATTCGGATACACAGGAAGTACAGGAGCGAACTTGCCCCGCACGTCCATCGGGTGTCTCATTTTATCACTCGCCAAAGATACCGATTCCGAAGCATATAAAAAATCTGTGAACTTCCTAAATGATAATGCAAGTTTTGGGGATCAGGGGCATAAATTTTATAATCTTTACTACACCTCACAGGCAATTTTTCGAGCAAACCCAAAATTATGGATATCCTGGAATTTCCAAAATTTTAAACAACTACAATCCTCTCAGACCCAAGAAGGTGGATGGAATGGAAACTACGGCACAACTTTTTCTACATCTGCTGCCCTTCTTTCTCTGGCACTCAATTACAGATACCTACCAATTTACGAAAGATGAAGTTTTCCTATATTATTTTATTTTTTCACTCACCTTTATTTTTTTTAACCTACCTTTGGTCAAATCAATCGATTATATTGGAATCGAATAATTCCGGGTTGGAATCCAATCAAAGCTTACATATACCAAAAGAGATTTTAGGGTTGGAGAAAATCCGTTTATTTGATGGTTCGGAATTGACGGGAGAACTAATAAGTTTAGATGAAAATCAAAATTTATTTTGGGAGAACCAATCCGTTTCAAAACCTATAAGTTTTGATTATAAATCTGTTGCAAACATACTCTTTAATCAGGTCCCCCTGCCCAGTGAGCAAATACCACATCACTATAAATCTTTAACATTGTATTTTCGTAATGGAGATAAACTGAGTTGTAAATTTGAACAGTTAACCAAAGATCACCTATTTATTGAAACTGGATTTGCTGGTTCAATTAAGATCCCACTTTCAGCAATTCAAAAATTAGAGTTTCTTCCTGCTTCCTATTCTACACTTTACGATTCTTCTTTTGGCTTTGAAAACTGGAAAAAAAGTAACAGCAAGTCTTGGATATTTGAGGAAGGTGATTTTGTTTCCTCTTTTTCAGGGAGCCTTGGAATGTCGCTTCCTAAAAAAGAGGCTATTGAAATTCAGTTTAAAGCTGAATGGGAAAGGTCTTTTTACTTAGCTATTCGACTTTTCTCCGACTCCGACGGTTCAACCTATGGAAATGTAGGTTACCATTTATCTTTTTCCAATAATAGATTGAATCTGCAAGTTAACAAAAGAAGAAAGGGGAGAATTATTCGTGAGACCATTGGCTCGATTATGGTAGACGATTTAATGAAAGAAAAAGAAGCTCGCTTTAAAATACTGGGACACCGTTCGAAAAAAGAATTTATAATATATGTCAACAATCAACAAATTGCCCGTTGGAAAGACTCGACTGAGGATTTTTACCCAGATCAAAATGGTATCCTTTTTATCAATCAAGGTGGTAATTCATACATAAGATTAAAGGAAGTAAATATTTCAGGTTGGAACAAATCTTTTTTTCCACCGGAAAATAGTAAACGCAATGCTCTCGAACACTCCAATCATGTCGTTTTAGAAAATGGCGATTCTACCTTTGTCACATCAATTACTGGAGATAAAGAATCCATTTCAATGTCCACCAAAAGAGGAACTTTTAATGTTCCAATTTTAAGAGTTAGGAATATTACCTTCAGCAACCCGAAGGAGAAATTGTTAGAATTAGAAACATCTGAACAGATAATACTCTCCCAATCCTTAGGTCATCTGAGTTGTAAACTTCTTTCGGTTTCCAAAAATCAGCTTTGGGGGTATAGTCCAAGCTTTGGTGACTTTAAACTTTCATTAAGCACCATTAGACAAATTAAATGTAACCAACATTTACTTCGGCGAAACAAATATCTTGACGGGCTAAATGAAGTAAAAAAAGCCCTCGATATGCAACGTCCCGAACTTGCTATATCTAACCTAGAAAGTTTACCTTTCGCTCAACGCTCTTGGTATTGGCATCGATTATCTTTTCTCGCCCGTAGCATGCTATCCGAAGAAATACTAAGTTTCACTCCTCATCCCAATAAAAATCTTGCTTCGGCATCTTTTGCAGGAAATGCAGACACTATTCTTTCCACAAGTAAACAAGGCGAATACGCTCTTTGGAGTGGTCATGCAAAATTAGCTTCAGGTTCATTTTCAAATCCCGACAAAACCCCAATAGAAATTGGCCGTTTTTTGAATGAGGAACAATATTCGGTTAATCTATCCCATCCTTATTGGCTAAGCGAAACTGAGGTAACAGAAGCCCAATTCAAAGCAGTGACTTCCCATATGTTAGGCCCAGAAAAAAATGGCTCTTTGCCCATAGTCTGTAATTGGTTTGAAGCACAGAAATTTTGCAATCAACTCAATCAATTAGAAAAACCACCCAACGGATATATATGGAGACTTCCTACAGAAGCGGAATGGGAATATGCATGCCGGGCAGGATCAGAAGGTCCTTTTTGCAATAGTAAATTCTCAGTCTTAAATAACGACGAATCTAAATACGAAGAACATCTTATGAAATATGGATGGTTTGCAAAAAACTCAAATGGTATGATCCATCCGGTAAAACAGAAACTTTCCAATTCATTTGGTCTTTACGACATGCATGGTAATGTTTGGGAATGGTGTTTAGATTCTGCGATGACTGATAAGTCTATGCTTCTTAGCACGCGCGTTCCGGGAGTGATAAACCCATACTCATCAAGAGGAGATTGGAGAATACTTCGTGGTGGTTGCTATGACTTAAAGTTCGATCGTTGTCGATCATCATACAGAGGTGCTAATGCTCCAACAGTTGTTAATGGAGATCGCGGTTTCAGAATTGCTTTAGGATTAAACCTTAATGAAGAACAAAACTCTTCAAAAAATATAATTTCAAAAGAAATTATTAAATTAGATAAATTTGATTTAAAATTTCTTCCCATAAACTCCAAGCCTTTCCTTAAGGGAAGCCCAAGTAATTTAACCGCTCCCAAAGCTGTAACAAATTTTACAGGTGATAAATTATTTACTGGATCAATAGAAGGTAATTTTGGAACCACCGATTTTTCTGGACTACCGATTCAACAAATCAATGACCTTAATTCGACAATCACATCGATTTTTTCATCCTCCGATGATCAATGGGTTATAGCCGGTTGTAAAGATGGATCAATACACCTTTTCTCCGGAAATTCATTCGTTCATAAACACACACTTCATGATCATGAATTTCCTATAACCAGTGTTTCTATTTCTCCTGAAGGAAAGAGGTTTTCAACATCAAGTTTAGATGGCAGGATAAACTCCTATACTCTTCCCGACTGTACTCCAGAGTGGAACGTCTCTGCAAAAGACCACAACACGAGTTTCGATTACATTGAATATAATTCGATAGGTACAAAATTATTATCATCCGGAGTTGGATCAACACCCAAACTATTCGAAGCTAAAAATGGAAAAGAAATTAAATTGAATCCATTCCCATACAACGAAACAATAAAAAGTAGGTTTTTAAAAAACGGAGAATCTTTCGTATCTTTAAATAAGTCGGGCATGTTAATTTTCACCGAAACTTCCAATGGACTTATTTATAAAATCGTTCGCTTACCACTTCAAAATTTATTTGATTTTGATTTTTCTCGTTACGGAAAAAAAATGATCATCTCAAACAAAGAAGGCACTTGCTCAATCCGAAAGACGCCAATTAATGATACACTTTGCATTAAGTCTGCTGAAAACAATACCGTTTTTTCTCCCGACTATTTTTTTGCTCTGGCAAAGAAAACCGAACCATCCGAAAGAAGATTGTCAAAATTTCTTTCCAACTATGGTTTTCAAACTAACAATGGATTGAACCAAAAGGGATGTAAAACATCACCAAATGGAAAACTTGTTTTAACCTCACTAGATGGAGCACTACGCTTATGGGATTTGGAAACAGAAATATGGATAACAACCTTGGGAGATAAATTTGTTACTCCCTTTAAAGACTGTGCATTTTCCCATGAAGGGAATATGATAGCTGGTAAACTTAAAACCAATGAATTCTTAATTTATCTTACTGCCGATAAGTCAACGATTGATCCTGCCAATAAAAAACCGTATTCTGAAGTTGAAACTTGGTTTTAAGAAGAAATTTAAAATTTATTTTAGTGTTGAATCAAATTAGACAATTGATACCAATTAGACATTGTCTCCTTTTGCCCCAAAAATTTTCCA
>TARA_B110000003_G_scaffold44512_1_pt1 | contig 11453 bp, 13 predicted proteins | sample TARA_B110000003 | Tara Oceans TARA_B110000003 (sample SAMEA4396424) | marine metagenome | biome: Westerlies Biome; feature: [SRF] surface water layer (ENVO:00010504); material: water (ENVO:00002006), including particulate matter (ENVO:01000060) such as... | depth 5 m
GCGATCACCTTGTCATCAACCTCACCACCATCATCAAAGGTCATGATCCCGATGATCCTTGCTTCCACGATCGAACCCGGAATTAAGGGTTCGGTCACATTCACGATCTCAATATCGAGAGGATCTCCGTCCTCATCCCAGGTGCGAGGAATACAGCCATAGGCGAAGGGGTAAGCCAGAGAGGAGTAGCCAACCCGATCCAACTTGAGATGGCCTGTTTCCGTAATGAGCTCGTACTTGTTGATCGTGTTGGAGTTGAGCTCCACGATGGTGTTGAGGCGTAGCTCAGCCTCATCAGCAAAGGCCGGCAGCACATGAAGCAAGTTGGGCATGCTGCGGCTTGGAGCCTGGTCGAGATTGGCCATGAAAGAGGACGATCAGCGCCGGAATCCTACGGGGAGCCAGATCCCAGCAATAAAGCACGCATCCGTAACAATGGCGTAACGACTAGGTGCCGCCAACTTAGCTCGCGGCTAAAACCTGATCGAGTTTGTCTTCCAAATAGCGCAGGAATGGTTCAGACGTCAGGGCTCGGCCACTCACGGCCTGTACCAGTTGTTCCGCATTCATCGCCCGTCCGACAGGATGCACATGCTCCCGGAGCCAGTCCAACAAGGGTGCGACATCACCACGACGTACATGCTCCTCGGGGCATCCAATGGCAGCAGCCATCGCCTCGCTCAGCTGAGCACTGATCAGATGTCCAAGCAGATACGAAGGAAAGTATCCGAACAGTCCTTCGCTCCAGTGCACATCCTGAAGGCAGCCCTCTGCGTCATTGGATGGTGTCACGCCAAGAAGCTCTCCATAACGCCGATTCCATTCAGCAGGAAGCTCCTCCACCGACAGGCCTTGCTCGAGCAAAGCAATTTCTAGATCCGTTCGAATCATGATGTGCAATCCATAGCTGAGCTCATCGGCCTCCACCCGGTTCAAACCAGGAGCCAAAGGATTCATCGCCCTCCAAAGATCATCTGCTGATGAGAGCGGAGCCCCGGCAGCCTCAAAATCCGGCCACCACTGCTGCGCAAACGGCTGACTTCTTGCGACCCGATTTTCCCAAAACAGCGATTGACTTTCATGCACGGCCATGGATGTCGCCTGCCCCAGAGGCCAGGCAAACCATTGATGTTTCTGATCAGGAAGACCCTGCTCATAAAGGGAGTGTCCCCATTCATGGGCTGTGGCCAGGAAACAGGAAAGCGGTTGCCCTGGAACAACTCTGGTCGTGATCCTGTAGTCGTTCGGACCAAGCGTGATCGAGAAGGGATGGGGGGATCGCGCAACACAGGTCATCGACGCATCGCGTCCCCAGGAGGTCAACAAGGTGTCGCAGAGCTGTTGCTGTGCTGGTTCAGGGAGATCCCAACTGAGCTCTCGCTGACGTGGCTGCCGACCAGCTTGTTGCAACAACTCTGGCAAGCGCTGCCGAAGCGGTGCAAACAACTCCAGCAAACGCTTCAAGGTGAGATCGGGCTCAAATGGCTGAGCCAGTGTTTCCCAACAACTGCGCGGCTCTGCAAGCTGTCGAGCCTGTTCTTGACGCAATCCAATCATGGTGCGCAAGGAGGGAGCAAACACGCCGAAATCGGAGTTGGCTCGTGCTTGTTGCCAAGTGTTGTAGCCGTCGGCTTTAGCCGTTGCCAACGCTGCCACCAAAGCAGGGTCTAACGCCTGTTGCCGGCATAGATCCTGCTCGAGCAAGTCAAGATTCCGGCCGCAAGCGGCCTTCTCTGTCGTTGAAAGCCCTGACTGGCTCCACTCAACACGGGCCTCCTGGATCAGATCGGCGTACTCGCGGGAGCTCTGCCGTGAATGCAGTTGAATCGCCAGAAGCGCCAACTGCTCTCCTCGCCAAGATGCCCCACCGGAGGGCATGCGGGTGTTTTGGTCCCAATACAACGTGCTCGCAATGGAGCCAGTGATTTTGGTCTGATGCAGGTAATCGCCTAACCGATCCCAGGCCGTTGTCCTGGATCCCATCTGGGCTCCATCTCTGATTGAACCCTATACAGCTCGGTGCTTGAAGGTAAAGACACCAACACATTTCAGACAGAGTTTCAAGAGTCCTCTTGTCTGCTGTAAGCAGCAGGCACAAGCACCAGAAACAACATCCACCAAGCCAAAATTGCCAAGGTGATGGGAAGCGTGATCCAAAGTCGATGAAGGAATAGCCAGCTGCCAAGCGAGATAACAACGCCTGTGAGGACAATGCTCCAGGGCTGACACCACCACGGTTTAAGGGACCAAAAGGCAACCGGCTGCTGATTCACGTTCCGACCTACTTCTTCCTGCAATAACCAGCACCCACATTCATCCAGCCGGAGTCGCAAGCCTCACCATTTGTTGGCCTCATTTGATAATTAATGGGCGATACGCAGGTGGTGCCAAGAGTATTCACATAACCCAATGGGCACTGATCATGACCCTGTGCTTTTGGGATCCTTTTTTGAGCCAAGGCGTCGGTTGGTGAGATCAACGACAACAACATCCCGAGAGCAAATAAACGGACCATTCAAATTGCAATAACTAACGGCACCTTAGTGATCACATTGCCGGGCGTCAGAAAACAACGACTCATTGTTTGCGGCAATACCCTCCCCCCACATCCAGCCATCCGGATGGGCAGGATCGGCCATCGATGGCTTGGACTGTATGAGTCATCATCCCGAGGGTGCTGCATTTTCCATTGAGCATGTCGACATAGCCCAAGGGACAACGGCTCTCGATCTTTTCAACAATCCTCTGCGCCGAAGCGGATGGTGCCTGACAGGCCCACAACACAATCGATGTTGTGGCAACGACAGCGCTCACACTCCAGGTCCGCAAAGAGGACGAACGACCAAGCAAGGGCGTCATCGCCATCGGCACTCAAAACGCCCTAAAACATTAGTGGTGGTTTTACCCATGTTTTGGTTCTGAACCAAACTCCAGATATCTCAAGATCCAGATTCATCTATGTCAAAGCAAGCTGTTTTGCTCGATGACGCGGCACGTCAAAGCCTCTGCTCTTCTTGTCCTTCCTGGACGATTGCATCTGATGGACTGGAAAAAGAGTGGAGCTTCCACTCCTTCGTTGAAGCCTTTGGCTTCATGACTCAGGTCGCACTCCTAGCCGAATGCGCCAATCACCATCCCGAGTGGAGCAATGTTTATAACCGTGTCACCATTCGTCTCACGACCCATGATCTTGGTGGACTCTCAAGCCGTGATGCCGAATTAGCCCTAGCGATCGACGCCCTCTCTCCAACCTTTTAACTCCGGCCATGTCAGCGACTGCTTCCAACCAAAGGATTGAAACCAACGGAACACCTGTCACCATTCTCACCGGATTTCTAGGCGCCGGAAAGACCACTCTCCTCAACCACATTCTCAGCAATCAAGACGGTCTCAAAACTGCTGTTCTGGTGAACGAGTTCGGAGAGATTGGCATCGACAACGATCTTGTGGTGAGCACCAGCGCAGACATGGTGGAGCTCAGCAATGGCTGCATCTGCTGCACGATTAATGGGGAATTGCTGGAAGCTGTCGATCGCATCCTGAAGCGTCCTGAACCCTTGGACTATTTGGTTGTGGAGACCACAGGTCTTGCCGATCCACTTCCCGTAGCCATGACATTTCTAGGCAGTGAATTGCGGGATCAGACCAGGTTGGATTCAATCATCACCCTCGTTGATGCTGAAAATTGCAATGCTCGCGTTTTTGAAAGTGAAGTTGGGCGCTCCCAAATTATTTATGGAGACATTCTTCTTCTAAACAAAACAGATTTGGTATCAACAGAGCGTGTCAAAGAATTAGAAGAAAGCCTACGCAGTATCAAAAAAGATGCCCGTATCCTTCATTCCGTGAAAGGAGATGTTCCCCTGCCTCTCTTGATGAGTGTTGGATTGTTTGAGAGCGATCGCGTTGCGACCAAAGCCGATCACGACCATCACGATCACGGGCACGACCATGACCATGGGCACCACGACCATCACGATCATGACCATGGTCACGCGCATCACGGCCATGACGATGCTGACCATCTCGACATCGAGGGCTATACCTCCCTGTCATTCAGCAGTGACGGACCCTTCTCCCTCCGCAAATTTCAAAACTTCCTCGACAATCAATTGCCCGAGAGCGTTTTTCGCGCCAAAGGCATCCTTTGGTTTAACGAAAGCGAAAAGCGCCATGTTTTTCATCTGGCTGGCAAACGCTTCTCCATTGATGACAGCGACTGGGATGGCGAACGCAAGAACCAACTGGTGTTGATCGGTCAGGAGATGGACCACAGCACCCTGAGGGGACAACTCAAAGCGTGTGTCGCCAAGGATGCCGGCAAAGGCTTTTCGTAAATCAACCACCCCATTCCAACGTTTGCGTTCAGGTTGAGATGTCGATACCGAAACATTCTGATTAGAGTTACGCCAGCTTTGGGTTGGCGATGTTTGAGCTCACCCTTCTGGGGACATGTTTCATTCTGATTGGCATCCTTCTCTGGTTTAACGCCAACTCTGACGATGACGACAACAGTGGTGGCGGATTAATGGAACCCGCACTCGTTCCAATTCCCGTAAGACAAGTCCGACGCTGAAAGGGCAGAGACCAAGCGAAGTGAGTCACTCTTGAGTACTGTTCTCAACAGGCTCTTGGTGCGAATGCAAGTCAGTGCCAATCCATTGCGACGACGTGGACCTGACTGCTTCCTTCCTGTGAACGTTCGATCCCTAGGCGATTCGAGATCAATCGCTCGGTTGGGTGATCTCTGTGGATGAGAGCTACCACTCATGACAAGCAAGAGCTTGCAAGGCCAGTGGCATCAGGGGAGGACCCTATTGGCAGTTGTGGCCTGCCTCCTCGCCGCACTCGCACTCTTTCCCTTGGGCGGATTAATTGGAGAGGGAGTCAGAGGCCTCCTTCTTGGTACGGCCAGCCTGGGTGCCGATGGTCTGATCCAAATCCGCGGAACAACCCTCCTGCTGCTTGGCACCGCGAGCCTCGGAGCCGTTCTTGGTTCAGCGAACGGCTGGCTGCTCGCCAATTGCCGCTTTCCAGGCCGACGCCTTCTTCGGGTTGCCCAACTGCTCCCTCTCGCCAGCCCTTCGTACCTTCTGGCTGCAACGCTCGTGGACCTGGGCAGCATCCATGGGATCCGAATTCATGGACTGGGTTGGGGGGTGCTGGTCATGGCTTTAAGCACCTATCCCTACGTTTTCCTGCTCAGCACTGAAAGCTTCAGCATCTGCGGTCGTCGCCAGCTTGAAGCCTGCCGATGCCTCGGAGTTGGTCCATGGGAAAGCTTTCGACGCATCGCCCTGCCGATGGCTCTCCCTGCCATCGGAGCCGGAATCGCACTGATGGGAATGGAGGTGGTCAACGAACTTGGGGCCGTTCAACTCCTAGGCATCCCAAGTCTCTCCGCTGGAATTCTCCAGGCCTGGCAACTCGAAGGAAATCCAGCAGGAGCGGTCGGACTTGCCCTAGTCACACTGATCATCGTGACGGGACTGTTGATCGGCGAACGCAAACTGCGTCGTCGTAGTCGTCGATGGTCGGAAGGCCTAACGGGTGGAGAATCCCCAAACTGGACTCTCACTGGAACGAGAGCCTTGGCCGCTCAGGCCTTGGGGTTCATTCCACCGTTTCTGAGCCTTGGCACACCCTTGATCTGGGCCTGCTTGAACCTTGATCAACTTCAAACCGGTTTACAGCCAGAGCTGTTTCTGCTGACCTTGCGCAGTCTTGGTCTCGCCCTTGCAGCAGCAGGCTTAGCCGTTGCAGCTGCCTTGCTCCTTGCCATCACAAAGCGCTGGACCACGGCCCCTTGGCTGCACAGCCTCACCTTTCTCGCCGGGCTCGGGTACGCGATTCCAGGTGCCGTGCTCGCCCTGGCCTTGCTCATCATCGGTGGCCCCTGGCAGCTCTCACCCATCCTGCTTTTGCTCTGGGGCTATAGCGATCGTTTCCTTGCTGTTGCCAAAGGGGGCCTTGATGCAGGCTTAGAACGAATGTCACCAAGCCTTGATGAAGCAGCCACTGGCCTGGGCTGCCGCTGGCCTGATGTGCTCCGTCGCATTCACATTCCCCTGCTGCAAGGACCGCTCGCGGTCGGTGCACTCCTGGTCTTCGTGGACACCGTGAAGGAGCTACCTCTGACCTTCGCGCTTCGACCCTTTGATTTCGACACCCTGTCGGTGCGAGTTTTTCAATACGCGAGCGACGAGCGGCTTGCCGCAGCGCTCTGGCCTGCATTGATGATCCTGGGACTCGGACTGATTGCCGCAGCTGCCCTCGTACCAGGCCTCGACCACACAACTGAGACTTAATTCTCCGGCAAAGACCGGCAACCAGGGCTACGGCGCGGAGCCAACATATCCAGCAAATTTCCCAGGATCAAACTGAAATTATCGTCATTCACACTCAAGTGAGTGCAGCGGCCCTCGCTAACAATCCAAACCCCGTGATCGCTCGTAAGCACCAACCCAAGTCGATCATCCGATGCCTAGGAAGCAGCTGTTGAAAACCTCCCAGCGCATTGGAAGTTCAGGGAGCGGCCACACCATCAGAACAGCCGGTTAAACGCGAACCTTTGCCGTCATCCAGGCATCACCCTTCACAGCAGCGGCAGCGATCAGATCCGCCATGGTCGCGAGCAATCGGTAGCTGAGTGCCACCGCAAGCAATGGCGCCTCCGGCACAATCGTTCCCATACGAAACAGCAGAACCGCCTCAAACACCCCCAAACCACCTGGAGCAGCAGGAACAACAAGACCAGCCGTCCAGGCAAGGGCAAAGGCCGCAAGCCAAAGACCCAGAGGCTGCCCAGCCAAGAGTCCGAACGTTTGCAAGCAACACCAAAAACCGGCAAATCGACAGAGCACAAACAGCAGTTCAGAGACCAAGGGCCACCAGGGGTAAGACGTTCTGCCGCTGCCCAATTCCTCATCCTCAATGGAGGTCGTACCCCCCGGATCCACGCGATTGAGCTGGCGCAACTTGCTGGTCTCCAACCGACGCAACAAAGGCTCACGCCAACGCGGCAACAGCAGCGCGGAAGGGAGAACACAGAGCAACGCCAAACCGTTTTGAAACCCACCGAACGGCACCCAAAGCAGGGCGGCAACGGCCATCACCATCGGCTCCATCAGCACCGATACCAAAGCCTTGCCACCACCAAGATCAGGCTGCAGAGCACGAAAACGATCGAGGAAATGCCAGATGCCACCCGGCAAATATTTGAGCAAGTTGCTTCGCAGATAAAGCGGCACCAAAGCCAAGCGGCCCGGCCGATGTCCGAGCCAAACCACCAAAACCTTCCAAGCCAGAGCATTGACCACCAAGCTGAGCCAACTCAAACCAAGCCCCAACAACAACCAACACCATCCCTGTGGGCTGATCGTGAGGGCGCGCAAGCCTGTGGCATGGCTTGCCAGCGCCACACCCACAAAGGCGAGGGTCAGCAGGGTGATCCAAAGGCGTAAACCACCAGGCAAAGAAAGCCGTTTCAGCACTGCCAGTCCTCCTCGGGCACAAAAGCATCAGCCTCGAGAGAGAGGCGGTTACGAAGTTCCATCACGCTGAGACCAGCCTCAGCAGACACACGCTGGAGCTCATCTTGCTCCCACTTGAGAGTGAAGGTCCCATCTGGACGGCGAGTCTGCTTGGCGCGAATCATGCCCCAAGGGGTTGCACTTGCCCCACAACGACGGGGCAGCACCCAGCGCCCCTGTTCGCGCTCCCTTAAGCCGATGGTTGGACTATGGCGCCACCACACCTCCCGCAAGGCAGCAGCCTGATCTGGCGTTGTAAGGGCGATCACCGAAGTACCAGGCCTTTGCTTTTTCATCAACACGGCTCCCTGAACCACATCCAACGCGCCAGCTAAACGCAGGTGCTGAGCCAGGCTTGCCAGCTCTTCGGCAGTGGCATCGTCAATCCAGGCCTCCTGCACCACAAGTTCCTGCCAACAAGGCTCTGTTCTGCTCGCCTCACGAATACGGATCAAGCGCAGCAGGTTGGGACGATCCAAACAGCGATGGCCGAGGCCAATGCCGACAGCTTCAACCTCCATTCTTGAGGGGCGTTGGAAGTGATCCGCCAACACAGCCACCAAGGCCAACCCGGTAGGGGTGGTGAGCTCAGCAGCAGGAAGATCCTCCCCGGTGAGGAGCGGCAGCTGATGACGCTTTGCCAATTCGAGTACCGCCGGCACCGGAACAGGAAGCACCCCATGGGCCGTCGTCACTCGACCATGGCCGGTGGGAGGGGCTGTGCAATAAATCGAATCAGGGGAAAGGTTCTCGATGCCAGCGCAGACGCCGATCACATCAACCAAGCTGTCGATCGCACCAATTTCATGGAAGTGAACTTGATCAGGGGCACAACCGTGCACCGTGGCTTCCGCATCAGCCAGGGCCTGAAACACCTGCAACACCTTTGTCTTTAGGGAAGGTGACAGCAACGCCTCCGAGATCAAAGAGCGCAGATCTAACCAGCGACGATGGGGAGGGTTGGGTTCCTCGCTGCTCACCGTGAGCCGAAGCCCACGCAATCCACCACTCTGAGCTTCCTCAACGTTGAGTCCATAGGCCTTGGCGAGACCAAGAGCTTGCAAGGGCTCATGCACAACCGACTCCGGCACTCCTAAATCCAGGACTGCCGACAACAACATGTCCCCGGCAAGACCCGTTGGGCAATCAATCACCAGTGCACTCATGCTGGGTCTAGAGGCATGCCGTCCAACAGCCTGTTGGCAATCGATTCGATCTCAGTGCGTCGCGAACGCAAAAGCTGCTCCACCTCACGTCGGGCCCGGCGTTGCTCTCGCTGAGCCGTATCAACATCTTGTCCAGACACGCCCCAGATGCGTCCCAACAGAGCCCTGTCATCTTCCCCTCCTTGAGGGGGTCCCTCGAGCAGCGTTTCCGCAGCCATTCCGGCCTGAAGAACCCGGCTCCAGCGACGCAAGTCTTCTAGAGACAAACGGGCCCGATCCGGTAGAGCAAATTCGGTGACACCATTGCAGCGCAACCCCGCCTGAAGACAACCACGGGTTCCAACAAGAACCCGTTTGACCTCAAGATTTTCCTCTTGAGCAACCAACCAGTGACCAGCCTCGTGAAACGCAACTCTGCGCAATCTGTTGCGTCCACCGGGCAGTGATTCCGCCAAAAGGTGGCCTCCCATCCCGTTGAACTGAGCTGCATCAACGGTGAGGCCCAAGAGTGCACCTCCCAACCCGAGAGCAATCCATGCCGTCGACAGTCCGATCAGTGGTCCAAACACAGCCAAACCGGTGGCACTGGCCACCGCGACACCGGCAGTGGTGTTGAAGGTGGGGGAAGAGGGCATCAGCTCAGGTCTTGGCAGGTCGGGGGCGAGCACCTCCCTTACGGGCTCCCTCCCGGCCTTTTCCGCCTCGCGTTGGCATCGGTGCAATCACTTCAACGGCCTCAACGGCGAGGAGCTGTCCTTGACGGCGCACATCCAAGCTCACGAAATGCCTTAGATGCTCGAGGGGCAGCTCTCCTGTGAGCTGCACTTTGAACGGCAAAGGACGGAATCCATCTGCTCGAGGCAGCTGCCGCACCTTCACGACGAGCTCATTGGCTTCTGGCTTTGTGAAAATCAATTCGCCGCGAATCGAGAAAAAGTCGTCGCCTTCTGGAAGTTGATCCGCGGAACCCTGGGCTTCTGAGCCTTCGGCATCCACGGCCTCGATCTCCGAGGCCTCCGCTGTCGCCAACGTGCTTGGCTCCCAAATTCCTGCAATTTGGAGATGCAGCTGCTCAGACTCACGGCAGCGGGGGTACACCACCCACAGGTGAGGCGTTGTCATATCGAGATGACGACGCATGAGGGTAAGCATCCTGCCAAGAACAACAGCCTCTAATTCATTGCCATCGGAATCGATCAAGACTCCCCGGGTCAGCTGATCGTCAGATTCCGGTCGATAGATGCCCCTAACAACACCGATCGCCCGGTACTGGAGGGGTTCTGTAACCGGGGAAATCGGATGGTCGCGCATTGCTGTGAGTGGCTTCCATTTGCCTGTAAGGACTCTAGCCAGCTCGGGGGATTCGATTCACAGTGGTCTAAGCACTCCCCAACCAGATTGCCCGGCGCTAACCGACTACAGGCGGTTCGAGATCGATGGATGATCGGATTGGGACTTCCTTTGGCCCTGATCACAGGCTGGTTTGTAGCCCAATCACTCAATCAAGATCCAAAGGCAAATCAACAGATCAATCACCAGATCAATCACCAGCTGCAGTCCCGCGTCCAGCCTGTCGAACATCCAGCCAAGACAAAGGCTCCTCAAGCCATAGAGCCTGAGCAAAAGCTTGAACAACTCGCCCTCTCCCGTCCACGCGAGTGGCGTTGGCGCTTGCTCCTGGCCCAAATGAAGCTCCAACGAGGTGATCGCAAAGGAGCAGGGCGTGAGCTCATCACCCTTCAAGCCCTATGGCCCAATCGCTCAGAAGTACAGAACCTCCAACTGATCTTGGATATGGGAACAAAGCGGCAGGCCACCGCTTTGGAACAGACAAGCGATCGTTTCAAGCAAGCCCCCAAAGGTCAACGACTCTCTCTTGGATTGCGCCTTGCTGATCTGCAACGTCTCTCCGGACAAGACATCGCAGCCATCGCCACCTACCGCCTCATTGCCACAGAATCTCCAGAGAGCGTGCAACCTCTTTTGGCCCTTGCCCTTCTCCATCGAGACAAGGGACAGAGACAGCTATCGCAAAAGGTATTGCTCAGTGTCCGAAACCGTCTTTCAGTCAACAAACAGGACAAGCAAGCCCTCGATCAGCTAGCGGTGCGCTGGCAACTTGATTCCTTCCGAAAGGGAGAGGACAGAACGCCAACACGTCGCGCAACCGTGCTGCCCCCTCCTCCTAAGGCGCGGGTTGAGACGATTCCAAAGCCTTAAGCGCCGCATCGATGGCGTCGGCGGGAGGTGTGGCGTCATTCATCGCATTGGCCCTGCGCAAACGATTCATCAAGTCCATAGGGTTGGTGGCATCAAGCACCGACTCCTGGTCGTTCTGGCCTGGCACGGTCTGGAACACATCACGCTGCTGGGGAGACTGATAGCCGCTTCCCATCGGGCTTTCCTGAGCCAAAACGTCTACGGAGGTGAGCAGCGACATCGCACTGATGAGCCCAAGAAGATGAGGTCTTAACGCGGTAAGCGTTGGCACGTTCTCAGCTCCCAAACAACGGCCTGATGCTAAGGGTCACCTTCAGAAGCCGCATCATCCGTGCAAATCGCCAGCTGGAATGTCAATTCCGTGCGAACCCGACTGGATCATGTCCTGAATTGGCTTGAACACTCGGAGGTAGACCTGCTGGCATTGCAGGAAACCAAGGTGGATGATCCTCAATTTCCGCTAGAGCCTTTTCGCCAGAGGGGATATCAAGTTCAGTTTTACGGACAGAAGGCCTACAACGGCGTTGCACTGATC
>TARA_B110000003_G_scaffold140815_1_pt1 | contig 11415 bp, 11 predicted proteins | sample TARA_B110000003 | Tara Oceans TARA_B110000003 (sample SAMEA4396424) | marine metagenome | biome: Westerlies Biome; feature: [SRF] surface water layer (ENVO:00010504); material: water (ENVO:00002006), including particulate matter (ENVO:01000060) such as... | depth 5 m
AAGCAAAAAATTGCCATCACCTCACTTGCTACTGAAATATCAAATCCACCTTGATATTGATAACGAGCATTATCTATAGTCACCTTTCTTAAGGACCTATCATTCATATCTAAGCCTCTTTTGAAGGTAATTGCATCTGGATCAATGCCTAATTCATTTCCATGATAAATATGATTATCAATCAATGCTGAAAGAAGATTGTTTGCTGAGGTAATAGCATGGAAGTCTCCAGTAAAATGTAGGTTAATATTCTCCATTGGAATTGCCTGTGCATACCCACCTCCCGTAGCACCACCCTTCATCCCAAATACCGGTCCTAATGAAGGCTCACGCAAGCAAGCTATTACACTTTTACCTTGACTTGCAATAGCATCGGTTAATCCAATTGTTGTTGTTGTTTTACCCTCACCTGCTGGAGTTGGGCTCATTGCCGTAACTAAGATCAGTTTTCCATCTTTCTTTTCTGTTTGTCTCAAACCTTTGAGATTGATTTTTGCCATATGAGGACCAAAATTAACCAAAGCTTCTTGAGTAACATTTATTTTTTTTGCAACGTCTTCAATTTTTTTTAAATGTGCACTTTGTGCGATTTCTAAATCAGATTTCATAACTAACCTTTTCATTATTATTTTTATTGATATTAACTCAAAAAACTATTTTTTTAAAAAATTTCTTAATTCTGCATCCTTGATTTCAGGTGTAAACATTTTTATAAAATCATAAGTAAAGCCTCTCACAAAAGTTTCTTTTCTGATTCCAATGAATGTTGTACTTGTTGGAAATAAATGGCTAACATCTCTGCTTTCTAAGAGATTGTCTTTATTTTCATCATAAGCCATCTCAGCAATCAATCCGACACCTAGATCTAATTCAACATAAGTTTTTATTACATCTGCATCAATTGCAGTTAACATAATATTAGGACTAATATTAGCTTCTTTAAAGACTTTTGACACAATTGTACTTCCAGTAAAAGCATAGTCATAAGTAATCATTGGAAAAGAAGCAATATCTTTTAAAGTAATATCTTTTACGTTCATTAAAAAATGATTTTTTGGAAACACCAATATGCGATTCCATGAATAACATGGTAAACATAAAATACTTTCATTTTGCCCAATTGATTCTGTTGCTATACCTACATCCGCCTCACCTTTTAAAATTTGCTCAGTAACCTGTGAAGGGTTACCCTGATGAATATTTAAATCAACTTTAGGATATTTTTTAACGAAAGCTTCAACAACTTTTGGCAATTTGTACCTTGCTTGAGTATGTGTGGTTGCTATTGTAAATCTTCCAGTATCGTCTCTTTCATACTCATTAGAAATATTTTTTATGTTATCTATTTCTCTTATAATTTCTAAAATAGAGTCGTATAGATCATCTCCAGCCTCACTAAGCCCAGTTAATCTTTTTCCATTTCTTTGAAAAATCTTGATCCCAACCTCATCTTCTAACAGTTGAATTTGTTTACTGACACCTGGTTGTGATGTATGTAATGAATCAGCTGCTTTAGATATATTAAAATCATTTTCCACTATTTGATGAACACATCTAAGTTGTTGTAATTTCATATATTTAAAAGTTATATTAATAGAAATATTTATTATTAAAATAGTATATCAAAATCTGATATATTCCACTTCAATTACACTAAATTATTTAATAACATGGGTATTGAGTTCATATTTTCCGGTTTTATAGTTGGCCTTCTAGTTGGCTTAACTGGTGTTGGTGGTGGCTCATTAATGACCCCACTTCTGGTCTTAATATTTAAATTTCCTACAGCAATTGCTATCGGCACAGATCTTCTTTATGCATCAATAACAAAATCTGCTGGGGTTTTTACTCATTCACGTTTAGGTAATATTGAATGGAGCATTGTACGAAATTTAATGCTAGGAAGTATTCCAGCTTCATTCATAATGACATATTATTTAAAAGGTATTGATTTATTTGCATATGAAAATGTAAAAATCATTAATGTTTCTTTAGGGATCGCATTAGTTTTAACTTCTTTTGCAGTCTTATTGCAACCTATTATATCTAAAAAAACAGTTAATAAAAAAACAAGATCTCCAGTTAATACAAAAATTCTTACTATTTTACTAGGGTTTTCATTAGGTATATTAGTTACATTAACTTCAGTTGGGGCAGGAGCTATGGGAGTAACAGCTTTATTGTTACTTTATCCAAATATGAGCATAAAAAAAATTGTAGGTACTGATATTGCTCATGCTGTTCCCTTAACATTATTTGCAGGACTTGGTCATTTAAATTTAGGTACTGTAAATGGATACTTATTGCTATCATTACTAATAGGTTCAATACCAGGGGTATCATTAGGTAGTCATTTAAGTGCAAAAATTGATGAGAAATGGTTACGTTATATTTTAGCCATTATTTTAATAATTGTTGGTATTCAATTAATTAGGTAATAAAAGGTCTTAATATGTATAAATATGACCATATTGATCGAAAAATTGTTAATGAAAGAGTTAATCAATATCAAAATCAACTCGATCGTTATTTAAACAAAGAACTATCAGATGAAGAATTTAGACCTCTTAGGCTTCAAAATGGTCTTTATATCCAACGTCATGCACCAATGCTGAGAGTAGCAATACCTTACGGTCTCCTATCCTCAAATCAACTATATAAATTAGCAGATATTGCTGACAAATATGATAGAGGTTATGGGCATTTTAGTACAAGACAGAATATTCAATTTAATTGGCCAAAGTTAGAGGAAACTCCGGATATCTTAAGAACCTTAGCTGAAGTTGAAATGCATGCTATCCAAACATCAGGTAATTGTATTAGAAACATAACTACTGATCAATTTGCAGGGGTTACTCATGATGAAATTATTGATCCTAGACACGTAGCTGAAATTATTAGGCAGTGGAGTACATTCCATCCTGAATTTGCCTTACTTCCTAGAAAATTTAAAATTGCAATCACTGGTTCGAAAAAAGATCGGGCATTAGTACAGTGTCATGATATTGGTCTAGAATTCTTTATTAATAAGAATAAAAAAATGGCTATTAAGGTATGGGTTGGTGGTGGTTTAGGAAGAACACCTATCATTGGATCAATCATAAAAAATGAACTTGAATGGAAACATATTTTAACTTATTGCGAAGCAATATTACGTATCTACAATCTTTACGGGCGAAGAGATAATATGTATAAAGCAAGAATTAAAATACTGGTAAAGTCCCTTGGTATAGAAGAATTTAAAAAACTAGTTGAAGATGAATGGCAATATATAAAAGATGGGCCAAACACATTAAATATAGAAGAACTTAATCGAATAGGAAAGTTTTTCTCTGAGCCAAACTATAAAAAAAATATTAAAAGTAATCTAAATGACCATAAAAATGAAAAAGCTTTTGGTCAGTGGCTATCTAAATGTACAAATACTCATAAAAATAAAGGATATCGTGCAGTTACTTTCTCTTTAAAAGAAACAGGCAGAGCTCCTGGAGATGCTTCTTCTTCACAAATGAGAGCAGTTGCAGATTTATCAAATGTATATAGTTTTGGTGAAATCAGGGTCTCTCACGAACAAAATTTAATCTTAGCAGACGTTCAAGAAGATAAGTTATATGAATTATGGGTTAAAGCAAAAGAACATCATCTAGTTACTCCTAATATAGGGCTCTTAACAGATATTATATGCTGCCCTGGTGGTGATTTTTGCTCATTAGCAAATGCTAAAAGTATCCCTATCGCTCAATCTATTCAAGACTTATTTGACGATATGGATTATTTACATGATATTGGAGATTTAAATCTTAATATATCAGGCTGTATGAATGCATGTGGACATCATCACGTAGGACACATTGGAATATTGGGTATTGATAAAAGCGGTAGTGAGTGGTACCAAGTTACACTTGGCGGTAATCAAGGTAATTTCGCTAGTATAGGTAAAATAATCGGCCCCTCTTTTTCTGCCGAAGAAATGCCATTTATTATAAAAAAAATTATTGAGGTTTATTTAAAACATAGAAATGAAGAAGAGATTTTTATAGATTGTTTTTCACGAATAGGTCTTGAGCCATTTAAAAATCATATTTATTCTAAAGCAAAGGAAGTTGAATGACATCTCAATTAATTAGGGATAAAAAAATTATTGAAAATGATTGGATTACTACCGAATTAGCCATAGTAGATGAAATTGTAAAAAAACAAGCTGGTAAAGTAGTTGCTTTTAAACTTTCTGGTGAGGATTATCCGGGTACTGAACAAGTAAGTAAAACAACCTATCGACGAAAAGGTAAAATACTCCTGCCATTAAAAGTATTTCTACTACACCAAAACGAATTAAAGGAGAGGTTAGCAAATAAGGAAATTGGTATTTGGCTTTATACGCATGAAGAGATTCATAACTTTATAGAAACATTAGGTGATTTAAATCAATTCCCCATAATAGCTATCTGTGTTGGAAAATTTGCAGATGGGAGAATATTTTCTATAGGCAATCAATTACGTAACAAATATAGTTATAAAAATGAATTGAGGGCATTTGGTGATGTTCTAAGAGATCAAATTTTTTTTCTAAAACGTTCTGGTTTTAATAGCTTTTTAATTAGAAAAGATCGAGATGCAAAAGATGCAATAAAAAGTTTGGATGATTTTAGTGATCCATATCAAGGAGCCTCTGATATTTCAGAGCCTGTATGGAAAAGGATTAAAAGATAATACTACAAGAAAGAAGATTAAAAAATGAATAAAAATATATCTAATTACAATAAGGAATTGAGAGAAAAAGACCCATCAGAAATAATAAAATGGGCATTACGTATAAGTAAAAAACCTTTATTAACAACAAACTTCCGTCCTTATGAGGCTGCGATAATCCATTTATGTACTAAACTAAAGCCAAAAATAAATATTTTATGGTGCGATACAGGCTATAACACAAAGGCAATTTATAGTTATGCAGAAAAAATTATCAACTCTATGAATTTAAATATTAAATTATATGTTCCTTTACAAACTTCAGCTCATAGAGAAGTTTACATGGGGAAAGTCCCAGAAATAGATGATCCAAAACACAAAGAATTTACTGAACAAGTAAAACTTGAACCTTTTAATAGAGCAATGGAAGAAATTAGACCTGACCTATGGATAACAAATTTACGTAAAGGTCAGACTAAATTTAGAAATAATATAGACATAGTAACTTCAACAAAAGAAGGCTTATTGAAAGTAAGTCCTTTTTATTACTGGTCAGATTCAGACCTAGAAAAATATATGAAAGATCATGAATTAGAAAATGAATTTGATTATTTCGACCCAACCAAAGTTGATGAAAAAAGAGAATGCGGACTTCATAACGGTGGTAATAAATAGTGAAGAAATTATTAACACATCTTGATTGGTTGGAATCAGAAGCAATACATATCATGCGAGAAGTTGCAGGACAATGTAGTAATCCAGTTTTACTTTTCTCTGGAGGGAAAGATTCCCTTTGTTTGTTAAGAATTGCAGAAAAAGCTTTTCGTCCTGGAAGATTTCCTTTTCCTTTAATGCACATAGATACTGGTCATAATTATTCTGAAGTAATTAACTTTAGAGATAAAAAGGTTAATGATTTAGGTGAGAGATTAATTGTAGCCTCCCTTGAAGACTCTATGAAAAAAGGTACTGTAGTTTTAAAATCTAATGATGAGCCAAGAAATAAATATCAATCTATTACCCTTTTAGAAGCAATTGAAGAGCATGAGTTTGATTGCTGTATTGGCGGAGCTAGAAGAGATGAAGAAAAAGCAAGAGCAAAAGAGCGAATAATGAGCTTTCGAGATGAATTTGGACAATGGGATCCAAAAAATCAAAGACCTGAGCTTTGGGATTTATATAATGCTAAAACTCATAAAGGGGAAAATATTAGAGCATTCCCAATATCCAATTGGACAGAAATGGATGTTTGGCAATATATTGAGAGAGAAAATCTTGAATTACCAGCCATATATTTTGCACATAAAAGAGAAATCGTCAGAAGATCTAATTCCATTGTTCCAGTAACTGAAGTAACCCCAGTTAAAGATAACGAAGTGATTGAGAACATTATGGTTCGATTTAGAACTGTTGGAGATATTACATGTACTGCACCTGTAGAAAGTAATGCAGATACAGTTAAAAAAATAATATTAGAAACAGCATCAACATCAATCTCAGAAAGAGGTGCTACACGTCTTGATGATCAAGTCTCCGAATCATCCATGGAATTAAGAAAAAAAGAAGGATATTTTTAAAATGCACAAAATTATAAATGATTCTGTACTGAGATTTATGACTTGTGGAAGTGTCGATGATGGAAAGAGTACAGTCATTGGTAGACTTCTATTTGATACTAAAACCATTTTAACGGATACCCTTAACCAAATTGAAAAGACATCTAAAAAAAAGGGTATGACAGATATTGATCTTTCATTAATAACTGATGGACTTCAAGCTGAAAGAGAGCAAGGAATCACAATTGATGTGGCATACCGATATTTTAGTACTGGTAAACGTAAGTATATTATTGCTGACGCCCCTGGTCATGAACAATATACCAGAAATATGGTTACAGCAGCTTCAACAGCTCAGCTCGCAATTATTCTAATAGATGCAAGAAAAGGAATTTTAACCCAAACTAAGCGCCATACATATTTAGCAAAATTACTTGGAATTAAGCATATTATAGTTGCTGTTAATAAAATGGATTTAATTCATTATGACGAAAATCTATACAATAATATTTGTAAAGAATATGAAGAATTCGAAAAAAATATATTGCCTCAAAATGCACCTATTAATATTGACTTTTTACCTATGTCAGCACTCAAAGGGGACATGATTGTTGATAGAGGTACATCAATGAATTGGTATAAAGGATCAACTCTTCTTGAATTCCTTGAAAACCTAGATACTAGTAATGATATTAAAGAATCATCATTACGTCTTCCAATCCAATTTGTATGTAGGCCTAGAAAATCTGCTGATGAAAAACTTCATGATTTTAGAGCTTTCATGGGGCGCATTGAATCTGGATTTATGAAAGTGCATGATAAAATTAAAGTTTTACCTTCTGGATATAAATCATCAATAAAAGAAATAAGAATTGGAGAAAAAGTCATTGAAAAAGCCATACCTGAACAATCGGTAACGGTTTTACTTTCCGATGAAATTGATATATCTAGAGGAGACATGATAGTACATTATGATGATTTGATTAATGTTTCAAAAGAATTTACAGCTATGGTTTGTTGGTTTTCTGAAACTGCCCTATCATCAAACAGAACTTATTTACTTATGCATGCGTCACAAACATCTAAAGCAAAAATTACAGCTATTAACTTTAAAGTAAATATTAGCTCTCTTGCTTCGGAAGATGCAACGGAACTTAAAACAAATGATATTGCAAGTATTTCATTTAAATTAGCTCAACCATTAATTGTTGATAGCTATACTAAAAATAGAGGAACTGGGGCCTTCATAATTGTTGATGAATCAAGCTATCATACCGTTGGTGCTGGAATGATTGAATAATTGGATTACTAAGAAAAATAACATAAAATATTAATTAAATAGAAAAAGGAAAGAAAAGATGACCTATGTTGTAACTGAAGGATGTATTCAATGTAAATATACAGATTGTGTTGATGTGTGTCCTGTAGATTGCTTTGTAGAAGGTCCGAATTTTTTAGCAATTGATCCAGAAGAATGTATTGATTGCACTTTGTGCGTAGCAGAGTGTCCTGCTGAGGCAATTTTTGCTGATGATGACGTACCTGAAGACCAACAAGAATTCATAGAAATAAATGCAAGATTAGCTAAAATATGGCCAGTTATCACTGAAAGAAAAGATCCACTTCCAGATGCAGATAAATTTGTTGGTGAAACCAACAAACTTGAGCTACTAATTGAAAAATAATTTTTTAGTAAAATTGGTATGAATGGTTTTATATATGAATTTTAAATAATTAAGTAATGCAACCTATTACAAAAAGCAATTGGATTGAGGGAAAAGTTTTAGAACATATTAACTGGACTGAGACACTTGCATCAATAAAAATTGATGCAAAAGTAAAGCCCTATGTTTCAGGACAATTTACTAGGATTGCTTTAGAAATAAATAATGAGATTATCAGTAGACCTTATTCTTATGTAAGTTCACCTTTAGATAATTTTTTAGAAATTGTATATGTAAAAATACCAAATGGAATACTTACCCCAAAACTTGGCAAACTTAAACCTGGTGATAAAATTTTAGTTAACAATAATTCTTACGGTTATTTTGTAATGAATGAGGTTCCAGAAGGAGATAATTTATGGATGATTGGAACTGGAACAGGATCAGGAGTCTTTATTTCACTTTTAAAAACTGAAGAGCCCTGGAAAAGATTTAATAAAATTATTTTAATACATGGTGTAAGAAAAGAAAATGAATTAACCTACCAAGATCAAATTAAGAAATTTAATCTTAAATATCCACATAAATTTATTTATATCAAATCTGTAACTAGAGAAAAAATAAAGGGCTGTTTAAATATAAGAATACCCAATGGAATTAATAATGGAAAGCTAGAATCGATTTCTAATACTAAAATATCGAAAAGTTCTCAATTTATGCTGTGTGGAAACCCAGATATGATAAAAGAAACAATATCTTGCTTAAATAACAAAGGTATTGAAATTAATAGAAAAAGTAAGCTTGGAAATATAACTATCGAAAAGTATTGGTAAAATAATTACGTTAAATTTTCCATAACTTTGTTTTACTAATTGTGAATAAACCAATACATAGTAAAAAAAACAATCCTACGGATAAGCCAAAAGTTGAAAACCATAGAATTGGGACAAGAAGACCTGCAACTACTGTTGAAAATAACATTTGCATAAAAGCCTGACCTGAAGCTGCTGTACCTCTTATTTTTGGAAAACAATCTAGGGAAGCAATAGATATAATTGGCATAGCTGATGCCATACCGATATTATAAAGAGCAATAAAGCCTATATTATATAGAGCATCATTTGTCATAAAGAAACAAAAAATTAAATTGCATAACGATATGATAAACATCCAATAGTAACCAAATTTTAAAACTAACTTAGAATCTATATTCCCAGCAGCTTTCTTTACAATTAAGGATCCAAGCATCATGCCTGTAACAGTTGGTATAAATAAATATCCAAACTGTTGGGAAGTAAATCCAAGATGATCAATCAAAAATATAGGACTAGCAAGAACATAGATAAAAAAAGCTGCAAAATTTGAAGAAACAGATATTACCAACAAAATAAATTCCTTATTTAAAATCAAAGATTTGTATCTTTTAATAGATCCTCCAATTGAAAATGGCACTCTCATCTTTTGTTTTATAGTTTCAGGTAGGATTGTCGAGCCCATAACCATCGCAATTGCAGAATACGCTGCAAGAAATACAAATATTGCTTGCCAGTGAATGCCTAACAGAAGACCGCCAATCATTGGAGCAATTGCTGGGGCAATACCAAATAAAATTTGTACGGTGGCCATAACTCTTTGTGCTTCAGCTCCATGATATAAATCTCTAACCATAGCTCTAGCAACAACACTACCAGCTCCACCTCCAATACCCTGTAACGCCCTGAAAAACCATAATGATTCAATAGTGGTTGAAAATATACATCCTAGAGATGCAAGAAAAAATAATACTAACCCCCATTGAAGAGTTTTTATTCTTCCAATACTATCTGAAATAGGTCCATGAAATAGAAGCATGACTGTATAGGGTAAAAGATAAAAAGTTAAACTTTGCTGTATTCCTTGAGGTGAGGTTAATAAATCTTTACTGATAATATGAAATGCAGGAAGATAAGTATCAATAGCAAAAGGAGCTAATGATGATAGTGCTGCTAAAGTAATTACTTTGGGATTAAGAAAAAGACTCATATTCCAATAACTATATTCTAACTAAGGTGTAGCGTGAAATTTTGCTAGTCTTTCTTTTTCTTCGCCATCGGATATTTTTTTTGAATTTTTGTTTGATCTGAACATAATTGGCTTAGCTTCAACTCCAGGATTTTCAGTATCTTTTATTGCTTGATCTATTAAATGACGATTTGGAGATTTTGTACAAACTGGATCAGCACTTTCTGCATCACCCGATAATAAAAGTGCTTGACATCTACATCCCCCTAAATCGTTTTCTTTTTCTGAACAACTTCTGCATGGCTCCTTCATCCAGTCATCACCCCGGAATTTATTAAAAGCTGGGGAATCGTACCATGCCCCCTTTAATCCTGTGTCATTTACGTTAGGAAATTCTAAATTAGGTATAACCCTAGCAGAATGACAAGGAAGAACGTCGCCATTAGCAGTTACTATCATGAATACTTCACCCCATCCATTCATACATTTTTTTGGTCTATCATCATAATAATCTGGGACTACAAAAAATATCTTCATTTTATTACCTACACGCTTCCGATATTCATTTGTTACTTTTTCAGCATGCAGTACTTGTTCTTTTTTTGGCATTAACTGATCTCGATTTACTAATGACCAGCCATAATATTGAGTATTTGCTAGCTCAATATAATCTGCTCCTAAACCTTCTGCCATCTCGAGAATCTCTTGAATATGATCAATATTATATCGATGTAATACAACATTAAGAACCATCGGGTAACCTCTATCCTTAATCATGGCGGCTATTTTTTGTTTTAATTTAAAAGTTTTGGTATTCGTTATAAAATTATTTATTTCTTCAGTTATGTCATGCATCGATAATTGTATGTGATCTAGACCACCATCTTTTAATGCATCAATTCTTTTTTCATTCATTCCTGCACCAGATGTTATTAGGTTACTGTAATAACCTAGAGAGCTAGCTTCAGTCACAATCTCTTCGATATCTTTTCTTAGTAATGGCTCTCCTCCGGAAATTCCAAGCTGAGCGGCTCCTAAATCTCTTGCCTCCCTTAAGACCTTAATCCATGATTCAGTATCTAGTTCATTTTGAGTGTGTTTATCAAAATCAGTTGGGTTATAACAAAAAGCGCATTGAAGTGGACATTGATAGGTAATTTCAGCAAGCAGCCATAATGGTTGCGTTGCTGTTGTTGAAGCTGAAACACCATTATTTTTTTTATCTATTTCCATTTTTTTTAGTTTACCTTTTCAATCCATGCCTTATCTAAAGCTAACTCTATCATTCCTTCAATATCTTTAGCAAGATTTGGTACATCAATGAATTTTTTACTTAATGCCTCTATTATCGATTCAACGGTTGACTCACCGTTGACTAAATTTAAGACTTCTCCAGCACTACCATTCAACTTAACCATACCTTCTGGAAATAAAATTACATAACAATCCTGCGCTTTTTCCCATTGAAAACGATGGTGTGCTGCAATCTTATATATATCTTTAGT
>TARA_B110000003_G_scaffold133659_1_pt1 | contig 11392 bp, 7 predicted proteins | sample TARA_B110000003 | Tara Oceans TARA_B110000003 (sample SAMEA4396424) | marine metagenome | biome: Westerlies Biome; feature: [SRF] surface water layer (ENVO:00010504); material: water (ENVO:00002006), including particulate matter (ENVO:01000060) such as... | depth 5 m
CTTCTTGTCATTCTTCTTGTCATTCTTCTTGTCATTCTTCTTGTCATCCTTCTTGTCATTCTTCTTGTCATCCTTCTTGATATTCTTCTTCTTTGTGTCTTTCTTGATCTCTTCATCAGAATCATCGCTTTTGATGGAAACCGTTTTCTTAGTAGATTTGGTAATAGTCATAATCTTAGCAGAAGAAGAAGAGAAATCAACATCAGTCAATACTGACATATCACTTGGTTCTTTTTCAGTTTTCATAGATTTCTTGGCAATAGTAAGGAGTTTGCAGATAACAGTCTTCATAGCAGTAGGATTATCACATTCATTGAAATCAATATTTGCAATAAGAGGGATAAGGTATTCGTGAGCAAGAGTGTTGTTGGTGTTGGTAGTCATTTTGAGTATAATTATTTTTTTATAATTCCTTCATTTTTTATATTATTTTTTTAATTTTTTACATTTTTTTAGCAAGTTCTTTGAAACCTTCTACTAACAATGCAACAATATCAGTTGTTTTAATACCATTATTTCCATCACAAGCTTCTGGAACAATTTTTTGAACTTCTTGTGCAATGAATCCATAACGTGTTTCATTAATATCACGATCAATTCTGTTATAAGAAACTCCTCTTAACGCCATTAATTTCTCAATAGGATTTTCAATTGTTTTAATATTAGTTTTATATTTTTGATCACTTAAGATCGTAATATCATCTGCACAATATATTCCTTTTTTTGCAGTAGAAATATTATTAACATATAATGAATAACCTTTAGAATCATCAGTTCCTATACCAATAGATCCATCATTCATAAATATAATATTATTATTTGTAGTTTGTTTATCTATATTTTCTTTATGATTAAATTCTAAATTATTATTAATATTGTCACTTCTTATTTCTAAATAAAATTCGAATTCAATATTATATAACACAGAAGTATTATCATTATCAAAACTTAAATTAATATTACAATTAATATCAATATCTATATTATTTTCAAATGTATTATTATAAAATTCAATATCAGAATTTGCACAATTAAATGTATAACTTTCATTTATTTTAATTTCTTGATTATCATTAAATGTATCATTAAACAGTGTAGAATTAGAAGTCATATTTTCAATATGAAGATTAAAATTATTAATTGATAATGATTTTGTATCTGATTCTGTATTAATATTACTTAAAGTAATTGAATTTAATTTAATTGATACTTCAATTGATTCAACTGAATTTATATTAAAATTGAAATTAATATTACTATCAAATACAACAGACTCTAAATTACTAAAATTATAAATAAAAGATTTAGTTAAAATATATGGTTCATCAACAATAGGTTTAGATTTTTGTTGAATAATATATTCATTATTTGTATTATTATTTTTTGTAGAAATGGTATAACGTAAAGAGTTATTATTTTCAACGAGTTTATTTTCATTGTAAGGTAAGAAACCATAAATCAATTCAATTTTATCTTCAAAATCAAGAATAGGATTAAAACCTAATGCAATTGTTTTATCAGAACTATCATTATATATAAAAAAATAATCAATAGTATTCCATCCTTTAATTAAGTTTATTTCATTATCAACATCATCATCATTGTGTATATTACTGCCTACATAATTATAATTAACAAATAAACAAAAATTATATAATTTATCTGGAAATATTAAATTAGCAGTATGATCTTGTTTTAATAATATATTTAATTTATATCTTAATAATAAATTAGGTTTATTATTAAATATATATTTTTGATAAGTATCGTATATATCAAGTTGATAATCACGTTTAAGTGTATTTGTAGTTCCAATTTCATTATAATCAATAAATTGTAAATTACTTTGATATAATATTTCTTTTTTATTATTTTCATCATCTAAATTAGAATGAGAATCTAAATGTATATAATCAATATAATCAGGAATTAAATTACTATATAGTAAATCTTCATTTAATATAGTAGTATCAGTAATATTGGAATATATTTCAAGTCTAATATGCCAATCAACAAAACTAGTATATTTAATACGATCATATTGATCTTTAACAGCTACACCTAATCTTAAATTACCAATTTCACTGTTAATAGTTTCAATATTAGTAGTATTACCTTGAATTAAAGTATTATTAGTTTCAATAGATTTAGACATTTTATATTATTTTAAATAAATAATATAAAATATGTTTTCAGAAATACTTTATGATATTTTAAGTAATTTAGATATTATAGGTTTTTTTTCAAGTTTTTTAATATTAATATTATTAATACATATTTTTAACGATTTTTATATAAATTATAAAGATGCATTTGCGAATATATTCTTACCAATTAATACATTTATAAATGCAATTTTAGCACCAATATATTATACATCAGATTTTACAAAACATTTTGTTATAAGTTAAGTATATAAAAAATATATATTTAATATTAATAAGAATGCATTACTATAATGATATGTTAGATGAAGAATCACCTATAATAGAACAAAATGAAAAAATACGTTTGCCTTTAAAAAAACATCAATTAGCCGGAATATGTAAGGCTTATAAAATGGAACAAGAAGAAAAAATATATCATAATGATGAAATAAATGAAAATAGTTATTATGAGATAACAACAAATATAGGTATTATTGGTGAAAAAGTAGGTTATGGAAAAACTATAACAGCATTAGCAATTATAGCACATTCCCCAATTAATAGTTTAAAAATAAATAATTCTTCATTGAAAAGTTATAATACTCAAGTAAAAATAAAACCAACGGATGTAATAAAAAATGCAGCAATTATATCAAATATTCAAAAATATGATACGGAAGTTATAAGAAGTAAATATATTAATACAACATTGGTAATAGTTCCAAGAGGACCAGTATATACACAATGGGTGAGGAGTATTCAAAATGATTCGAAGTTATCAGTATTATTGTTGGATGATATTCGTATAATAAAGAAGATAGAGAAACCGAATGATAATAATATTGAAAGAATTAAGAAGTATTTTGAAAGATTTGATTTAGTGTTGATAAAAAATACAACTTTACGTAAATTTATGAATTATATGGAACATGATAGTTTTTTTATAAAATACTGGGCTAGAGTAATTGTAGATGAAGCTCACGATATATTAATGTCAATTGGTAATATTTCTTTTTTATATAAGTGGTTAATAAGTGCAACTTATACGAATTTATTAAATATAAGGTATTGTGTTAATGCGAATATATATTTAATTCGTGAATTAATAAAAAACGAATTAAATCATATATTAATAAAATCAAAGGATTCATTTATAAAAAAGAGTTTTGATCTACCACCGATAATTGAAAAAACGTATAAATGCAAAATGTTAAATAGGTTAAGTGCAATTCGTCCATATTTATCAAGATCACAAATTGAACGATTAAATGCGTCAGATTTATTAGGTATTATGCGTGAAATAGGTGGTAATGTAGCTACTGAAAATGGTATAATAGAATGTTTTACAAATAAATTAAATAAAGATTTACATAATAAGAAATGTGAGAAGAATATGATACAATATATGGCTTTATCTGATGAAGAAAAAGAACAAAGATATGAAAGTATAAATAGAATAATATCATCATTAGAATCTAAGATTGAAGATTTAACTGTAAGGATAAGTAATATAAGTGATAAAAATTGTGCTATATGTTTAGATAATTTAACAAATCCTTTAATATTGAATTGTACTCATTCTTATTGTGCATCTTGTATTATGATGTGGATAAGAACAAATAAAAAGTGTCCAGAATGTAGAAAAGAAATAGATATATCTGATACAACTTTTATAACGAATAATACTATTACATCACCTATTGATAAATCTAAAATAAAAAGTAAAGAAAATACATTAATTGATATTATAAATAATAAACAAGAAGGTAAGTTTTTAATTTTCAGTAAAATTGAAAATGGTTTTTCAAATATTATAAATAATCTTAATAATCATGATATTTCTTATACCGAAATTAAAGGAACTACAAGTTGTATGAATAATATTTTAGAAAGATTTCGTAAAGGTGAAGTTAAAGTTATATTACTTAATACAAATTACGCTGGTTCAGGTATAGATATTAGTTTTGCAACTGATGTTATTATTTATCATTCTATGAATAATGAAAGAACACAAGCAATTGGAAGAGCACATCGTGTTGGAAGAACAAATCCATTATATGTTCATACTTTATTATATGAAGAAGAAACTCAAGATGAATATTATTAGTTTTTAGCAATACGAACAATTGCTTCACACATTAAACTAATTAGAATTGCTAATAAAATTAGTATAAATAATTCATATATACGATCAAATAATTTGTCAGTTTTATCAGTTTTATCAATTTTAATAGGTTTAGTAGTTTTAATAGGTTTAATAGGTTTTTTGGTATATGGGACGATAGTAGTATTATTAAATTCAGTATATTCTTCATCATCTAAATAGGCATCTAATTCATCATCAATATTAGATTCTATTTTGGTATCAATACTATTCATATCATTTAAAGCTTGTTCATAATGTTTTTTTGCTTTTTCTTCAATAGGAAAAATATAAGGTGGTGCTTGTAAAGGATCGCATTGATTATGAGTAGTAGTTCTTGAAAGGTCATTTGATACCATAGTAGAATCAAATTTATCATATGGATGAATATTGTTATTATGTTCCATAGGTTCTATAGATTCCATAGGTTCTATAGGTTCTATATCTTTACTAAGTTTCTTCTTCTTAGGTTTTTTGAAACTTGAAATATTATATGCTTCTTCCAAAGTTGCATATAGCATATTATCTTTTGTAATATAGTAATATAAAATGGATACAGTATGGAAAACAATGATTTTAGTGATATTAATACTATATGTAATAATAATAGCATTAAACCCATCTATGAAAAACCCATATTTTATGATTGTAGTATATGAAAATCCTTTATTATTGCTATTTATAGTATTATTTGCTTATTATATTTCACAATGGGATTTAAAGATCGGTTTATTATTATTAATATGTGCTATAGCGATATATCTTGATATAATATTAATAAAAAAAGGAATAACAAATAAAGAACAACCTAAAGATGATCGAGCCTTTATCGCTTATGTCAATAGCATTAATTCATATTGGAAGTAAATATTTATCATTAGAATTGACAGAACAACAAAAAGAAATGTTAAAACATCCTTTATCTCAAATAATAATATTAACAGCAATAATATATGCTTCAACAAAGGATATTTATAAAACAATATTATTAGTAGTAACAATATATATATTTATTTATGTAATTTTTAATGAGAATCATGAGATGTCAATAATATTACCGAATAATGAAATGAAGAAACATTATATTAATACTTTTTACTCAGAAAAAAATAGTTTATTAGACATCCTAAGGTAAAACTAACAACACTTAAAATAATAGAATAAATAGTTTGTTCTACATTAATTTCAAGAAAATTGCAATTTTCAACAAAATTAATACATAATTCAACAATAATAGTTTTAAAGAACATTAGAAAATAATCAGTAAATCCAAATATTATACCTAATACACCATATGTTATAATATGAAATGCAAAATATTGTAAATAATTTTTATCAGATTTATATAAAAATTTGTCAAAGAAATTTAAATATAATCTACATTTGATATAAACAAATAGTAATGAAAATACTATCGCAAATATAATATATAAATAATAGAGTTTTGTTAAGCTATCTTTATCGAAGTATTTATCAAAAATAATCATAGTTTATTAATGATTAACAATTTATTTTATTATACTTAAAAATGATATTAATATATTATAAATATAAATAGCTATGCCATTATATTCATCTTTAGGTTATAATATAGATCAAGATATTGATATTGAAACTATTAAAGGTATTCAATTTTCATTATTAAGTCCCGATGAAATTATTAAAAGATCTGTATGTGAAGTTACTAAAACTGATACATATGCAGGTAATGAACCAGTAGTAAATGGATTATTTGATATTCGTATGGGTGCTTTAGAACTGAATCGTCTTTGTGGAACGTGTGGATTAAAAGCGAGTCTTTGTCCAAATCATATGGGTCATATTGTTTTAGAAACACCTTTATATCATATTATGTTTTACGATATAACACGTAAATTATTAAAATGTATGTGTTTTCATTGTAGTAAATTGCTAGTATCGGAAGATACTACTGATAAAGGCTTTAAAGAAGAAATTATTCGTATTAAAAATATTAAAAATAATCAAAAAAGGTTTGATGCTTATCTCAAGTTTATAACAAGTATTCAAAGCAAATATAAAAATAATGGATTATGTGGTTTTGATGGATGTACAGGATGTAATAATAAATTGCATTATAATGTGAAGAAAACTCCATTTAAATTACATTTAGAATATATGGAAGAAAAAAATAAAACAGAAGTTGAAATAACAGCAGAACAAGTTTTAAAAGTATTTAAAAGACTTAGTGATAAAGATATTGAATTATTAGGGTTTCATCCTATTTGGTCAAGACCTGAATGGTTGCTTTGTACTGTGCTTCCTGTGCCTCCTCCAGCAGTGAGACCGAGTATTATTGAAGAGAATGGACAAAGACGTGAAGATGATTTAACACATAAGTTATGTGATATAGTGAAGTTTAATCAATTTTATAGAGAGAAGAAAGAGAAGGATAAAAATATGGATATTTTAAAGAATTCTGCACTTATATTACAATATCACGTATTTACTTTGCTTAATAATTCAATTCCAGGTATTACGGCATCTTTACAAAGGAATGGTCGTAAAATGAAGAGTGTATCAGATCGTATGAAAAAGAAGGATGGTCGTATTCGTGGTAATTTGAATGCAAAACGTGTAGATCAATCAGCACGTTCTGTGATTACCCCGGATCCTTATATTTCTATAGATCAACTTGGAATACCAATTAAAGTAGCAATGAATTTAACATTTCCGGAGATAGTAAATTCGTATAATATTGAGAGGGTTAAAGAGTTGATATTGAATGGTCCTGATAAATGGCCTGGAGCAAAATATATTCATAAAACCAATAAAAACAATATTACAATTAATATTAAATATTGTAATTTAGGTGAAATTGCAGATAAATTAGAATATGGAGATGTGGTTCATCGTCATATTCAAGATGATGATTATGTCTTATTTAATAGGCAACCGTCATTACATAAAATGTCAATGATGTGTCATCGTGCAAAGGTAATGCCTTTTAAAACATTTCGTTTAAATGTTTTAGATACACCACCATATAATGCAGATTTTGATGGTGATGAGATGAATATGCATTTACCGCAAACGGTGCAAACAATGAATGAATTAAAAGATTTAGCATATATTCCATATATGATAATAAGTCAAAAGGATGGTATTCCTATAATAGGTATGGTTCAAGATGTTTTATTGGGATCATATCGTATTAGTGATGATAAAGTTCGTATAGATGCTAAAGCAGTAGCAAATTTACAAATGGTAAATTCAATGTTTAGTGGTAATTTACCATCAAATACGAAAATATATACAGGTAAGGAGGTTTATTCAATGATATTACCCCCAAATATGAATACAAAAGTAAAGAAGTTTGAAGTTATTAATAGTGTGATAAAAGCGGGTAAATTGGATAAACATTCATTTAAATCATTATCAAGTGGTTTAATTCCGTTGATCTATCATGATTATGGTCCAACGGCTTGTCGTAATTTCTTAGATAATACCCAACGTTTAATTTGTCGTTGGTTAATGTTGGATGGTTTTAGTGTAGGATTAAGTGATTTAATGATGGAAGAAGAACATAAAATAAATGTTAAAGAGGTAATAAAAAAGAATAAAGATGAAGCGATTAAATTGTTAGATGATTTTCGTAGTGGTCAATTAAGAAATGATACAATTTATGATAATGAAATGTTTATTGAAAATAAACTTATTAATGTTGTTAATAAGTTGAATAAAGATGTTGAAAACATTTGTATGAAAACTTTAAATGATGATACAAATCGTATGATTAATATGGTTAATTCTGGTAGTAAGGGTAAAAATAGTAATGTGACGCAAATAATGGGTTGTGTTGCACAAATTAAAGTAGAAGGAAAACGTATTCCATATGGATTTACGGGTAGAACTTTACCTCATTATACTAAATATGATGATGGTCCAGAAGCACGTGGATTTGTAGAAAATGGATTTATTGAAGGTCTTACACCACAAGAAGTATTTTTTCATGCAATGGGTGGTCGTGAAGGTTTAATTGATACAGCAGTTAAAAGTGTAACAGGAGATACACCTATTATAATAATAGAAAATGGTGAAACAAAATATATTAATATTGGTGAATGGATTGATAGTAAAATTGATAATCCAGATAATAAGACTTTAGTAGAACAATTTGGACCAGAAGATGCTAATATGGAAATGCTTGGATTATTTGAAACGGAAGCTTATATACCATCCTGTTATAAAGATGGTAACATAATTTGGGGTAAAATGACTAATGTAAGTCGCCACGATTCAGGTGATATATTATATAAAATAATTACTAAAAGTGGTCGTAATGTTAAAGTAACAAAAAGTAAATCACTTGTTATATGGGATTCAGATAACAAGTTATTTGTAGCGACAGAAACTCCTAATGTAAAAATTGGAGATGCTATTCCTGTATCTGAAATATTACCTGAACCACCTGATGTAATTAAACCTTATATTGATATGACCAAGTATTTTTCTAAAAATGAATATATCTTTAGTAGTGATTTGTTTAAAGCAAAGGATATGATTGGTAATACTAGATCTTTACCAGGTGATTGGTATAAAAAAAATAATGAAAATGAATTTACATTGCCTTATCCAAATCAAAAAGCTTTACGTAGAGCATTAAATGAAGGTAAAAATCGTATTGAAATGATGAAACCTAATTCAATTTATTCATATGGTAGTACAAAGATAACTACTCATTTTCCAGATATGTTTAATTTAGATTTTGAAAATGGTGTATTTATTGGTTTGTTTTTAGCAGACGGAAATGCACGAGTTAAACAAGGTGATATATGTATTACAAAAAATGAAATAGGAGTAGTAGAATTTACTAAATATTGGTTTTCAAAATTTGGTATTAATTATCGTATTGATGATAGAACTGAAAACAGAGCTTATCCAACATATAGTGTTGTAGGATATTCAACTATTTTAGCAAAATTCTTAGAAATAATATTAGGGCATACAGCTGAAAATAAATATGTTCCAGACTTTGCTATTACTGCACCTATTGAATTTGTAAAAGGTATCATATCTGGATATTTTTCTGGAGATGGTAATATTGATACAAATACAAAAACTATTCAAGCGCGTTCTATTTCTGAAAAACTCATTATTACAATGAGCAATCTTTGCGCAAGAGTTGGAATATTTGCTAAAATAAGTAAAACCGAACCTACTATTAAAAATCGCGGTAAAGATTCAAAATCTTTTCATACTACTAAACCATCATATATTATGTATATTCGTGCAAAATGGGCAGTTAAATTTAAACAAGAAATATTATTAGTAAATAATGATAAACAAGCCAAACTTAATAAACTTGATATTACTAAATTAGAACATTCTAACTTTTCTACACATAATGAAGTAGTGTTAGATGAAATTGTAGATATTAAAATTATTTCACAGGATATTGTAGCAAGTGTTTATCCAAAAGCATATGATGTTACAGTTCCTGAAACTGGTATGTTTTCAACGGGACACTTGATACACTGTATGAATACCAGTGATACGGGTTATATCGAGAGGAGGCTGGTAAAATCGATGGAAGATACAAAGGTTTATTATGATTTTACGGTAAGAAATGCAACGGGTGTTATTGTTCAATTCTTATATGGTGAAGATGGTTTTGATGGTTCTAAAGTTGAGAAACAAGAAATACCTGTAATTAAGATGAATACATTGGAAATGGTGGATAATTATTTATTACGTAAAGAGGATGAATTGAGCGTATATATGTTAAAATCCACAGTAGATAAAATAAAGAAATCTACATATGATAAGTTAAATAAATTATTTGAAGAAATAGTTAATGATAAGACTGAAATTATTAATAAAGTTTTTGATGGATGTATGAAAACTGATATATTATATTGTATTCCTTTTGAAAGAATATTAATTGATGCTAAAACTAAACTTGAAAATGCTAATGTTAAAAGACGTAAAACTGATTTAGATCCTGAATATGTTTTAAATAAAATTGATTGGATTAAGAATAATTTAATTTTAGATGAAAAAGCTTCATTATTCTTTAGACTTTTGGTAAATACATATTTAAATCCGAAACAAATGATTGTTCATTATGGATTTATGAAAACTATATTTGATTATATTATTGAAAAAATAACCAAATCATTTAAACAATCCATCGCACATCCTGGGGAAATGGTTGGTATTGTTGCTGCACAAACAATTGGAGAAATAGGAACTCAAATGACATTAGATTCTTTTCACGTATCGGGAACTGATGCGGCAGTAAATGCAACATCTGGTGTTCCAAGGTTAAAAGAATTATTAAGTGTTAGTAAAAATATTAAGACACCTACAATGTTTATTCATCTTAAAGATGATATATCTAAAGTTGATATTCCTGATATTGATAAAAAAGATGAACAATTAATTGAAGAATATAAAAGAAACTCTATCAATGTTAAAAATAATATTGAAGTTATTCGTCTTTGTGATGTTGTTTATAAAAGTGAAATATATTGGGATGATAATACATTAACAAATATAGAAGATGATAAAGAATTTGTTGCTATGTATAATTTATTTAGTAATGAAGAAGAAAATAAAAGTAATCTTGTATTACGACTTCTAATTGATAAAGAAAAAATGCTAATGTATGATCTTAAAATGATCGATTTATATACACAAATTTCTATTAATTATTCTAAATATATTAATTGTATATATAGTGATGATAATGCGGAACAATTAATTATGCGTATTAAACTTGATATTAATAGTCCTAATATTAATACCTTATGTCAAACAGAAGATCATATTACTATATTAAAAGCAATTGAATATAATTTAATTTATAATATGTTGGTTAAAGGTATTAAAGGTATTAAAAAAGTATCTTTAAAATCAATAACAAAACAAGAATATGATAATGATGAAAATAATTTTAAAAGTGTTTTACGTTGGTCTCTTAATACCGATGGAACTAATATGAAAATGTTATTCAAAAATATTAATGTAGTTTATCAAAAATCTTATTCAAATGATATACGTGAAATATACACTACACTTGGTATTGAAGCCGCACGTAAAGCATTAATATTAGAATTAGATAATGTTATTGGTGAAGGTG
>TARA_B110000003_G_scaffold276076_1_pt1 | contig 11389 bp, 4 predicted proteins | sample TARA_B110000003 | Tara Oceans TARA_B110000003 (sample SAMEA4396424) | marine metagenome | biome: Westerlies Biome; feature: [SRF] surface water layer (ENVO:00010504); material: water (ENVO:00002006), including particulate matter (ENVO:01000060) such as... | depth 5 m
GCGCGTCGATCGATGCGCGATCGTCGATCGATCGCGCGCGCGCTTCGAGTGTCCGAACGCGCGCGCGACGCCGTCCGCGCGATCGCACATGGACGAAACAGCGCGCTTAGTACGACGCGATGGCGACGCGATGGCGCATACACGATGCGCGCGGCACCCTCGCACACGCGGGTTTTTCACGAGGGGGGCTCCCGCGCCGCGGCAAAGCACGCCGCGGCGTCGCACGCCGACGCGCGCGCGCGACGCGCACGGCGACGCGCGACGCGCGACTCGAATTCGTCGCGCTCGCGATGCCGTTCGCGTCCGTGCAGGCGTGCGCGCGCGCGCTGAGCGTCGCGGTGCGATGTAAGACGGCGTCGCTCGTGCCGAGACGCTCGCGCGCCGCGGTGACGGCGCCGGCGACGACGGGCGCGCGGCGGGGCGTGATGACGGAGGCGGTGATCGCGGACGACGTCGGCGAGGCGCGGGTGACGGCGGCGGCGGCGGGGAAGCGACGGGTGGTGGTGCTGGGGAGCGGATGGGGGGCGATTTCGTTCGTGAAGAGCCTCGACGCGAGCGGGCCGTACGACGTCACGCTGGTGTCGCCGAGGAATTATTTTTTGTACACGCCGTTGTTGCCGGGAGCGGCGACGGGGGCGGTGGAGGATCGGTCGATCGTGGAGCCGATTCGACGCCCCATCTCGAGCAAGGGGTACAGGTACTTTGAGGCGAACGCGCTGAGCGTGGACGTGGCGAAGCGAACCGTGCGGTGCCGAGGGAGCGATCATACGTTTCAAGATGAGGAGGATCTGGCTAAGAGCCAGGCGTGGAAGGAGTTTGACTTGGAGTACGATTACTTGGTCACGGCGGTGGGGGCGGTGCCGAACACGTTTGGCGTGCCGGGGGTGCAGGAAAATTGCATGTTTTTCAAAGAGATCAACGACGCGGCGCGGTTTCGACGCGAGGTTAACGAAAGATTTGAATGTGCCACGCTTCCGGGGGTGCCGAAAGAGCGCATCCAGCAGTTGTTGCGTTTCGTGGTCATCGGCGCCGGGCCCACCGGCGTCGAGCTCGCCGCGGAGCTGTACGACTACGTGTACCAAGATGTGGCGAAGACATTCCCTCGTCGGTTGCTCGAAGACGTGAGCATCGAAATCATCGATTTACAAGAAAAGATTTTGTCGGCGTACGACAGGCGGATCGCAGAGTACGCGACGGATTTCTTTCAACGGGCCAACATCAAGTGCCTGCTCGGCGCCGCCGTTAAGGAGGTCAAGGACGGCGCCGTCGTCATCTCTGATCGTGATGGTTCGAACGTGCGCGAAGTTCCGTTCGGGCTCGCAGTTTGGTGCACGGGTATCAAGCTCAACCCGTTCTGCGAAAAGCTGATCGAGTCTTTACCCCAACAAGAAAACAAGCGTTCGTTACTCACCGATAAGAATCTTCGAGTCAAGGGAAGCGACGGGACGATTTTTGCCTTGGGCGATTGCGCCACGATCGAACGTCCGCGCTCGCTCGCCAAAGCGGAAGAACTCTATCGAGAAGCGGCGCGATGCACCCCAGAAGGTGACTGCGAAATCGATCTCAGCAAGGACGGCGTGAAGAAGGCGTTGAAGTACGGCTTCGACGAGTTTCCGCACTTGGAAGAAATTTACAACCGCGTGGATGATGTTTTCACTACGTTCACGGGTGGTAGTGATCGTATGTCTTTCCCCGAGTTCCGTGTCATGCTCGAAGACGTTGACAAAGGCCTTCGCGCTTTGCCGGCGACGGCGCAGGTAGCTAAGCAAGAGGGCCAGTACCTTGCTCAGTATTTCAACACTTGCGCGGGCGATGAGGATAAAATCAAACAAGGTGACGCGCGATTCGATTACGTGCACAAAGGTTCGCTCGCGTACATCGGCAAGGACGCGGCTGTCGCTGATATTCCCGGTTTCGCCATCGTAAAGGGCTTTGCTGCCGGTTTGATTTGGAAATCGTTTGAGACAGTTTCCCAGGTTTCCCCGCGCAACGTTCTTCTCGTCGCCGCCGACATGATCAGAACCAAGATCTTTGGTCGCGACATTTCGCGCATCAACTAAACAGTCAAGCTTCGCATCAATAGCATTTAAGCGAAGTGATTTAAGCCGCTCACTACAGCATCATACTGTACTCGTGTTGAAATGCAATCTCATCGTACTTCACGCGTCGCTCGCCGCTAACTTGTTTTTTTAGAAAGATGGTTGGAAAAGATGTTTGGTTTCTTATTACTGTAGCCAACGACATAAATGTCTCATGCGGCCGCACGGCGCGATCGTCGCGGCGGACTTGTCGGTGGCGTCGCAACCTTGGGTAAATCGGGCGCAACGTTTTCTTGCTCATCGGAAGTCTTGCTGTCTGTTCGGACAATTTCCGATGGAATTTCCTCGTCGTTGTCCACTGTTTGAGGTTTTTCCTCGCTAGGTTCTTCTTCCTCTTTCTTAATTTCTGCAACAACAGTCTCTTCTTTACCCTCAGCTCGCGCCGACACGTTGTATGCTGCCGCTCGTTCGACGTGCGCGTCGTTAAGCCTAGTCTCGAAAGCCTCCACAAACTGTTTTGCTTCGGGCTTTGCCGCGCGCTTCTGCTTGTGACACATCGCGATGAAGCACGCATGTACTTCGTGATCATACAAGGCAGCATCGTACTGCTTCCAACTCTCTGTGAACTTCTTGAAAGCACGCTCGCTGAGGTTGAGTTGCGAGATGCAAAAGGCGATATCGCGCGCAGGTTTCGGTGTTTCAGCCAAACACGCCTCGGCAAATCTCGCGCACATCTTTTCGCATATTGCTTCAGCCTGACGCTCCTTGTCAATGAACCCGACGAGACGAGTCATGATGCGCTTGAAAGCGTCCGGAGAAATATCTTCGTCGGAGGACAGCCTAGACAATAAATCTGTCAGCAAGTTGTAAATCGGATTACCGTGCTTCTGAGAGAGTTCGTGGAAGAACAGCTTTGCCACGCCGGCGACTCGGGGGTCGACATCCTCCAGACATCGAGCCATCTCGCTGATATGACCCTTGACTTTCATCATATCGTTCAAAACCAAATGGGACAACATCGTGATGGCGTGTTGTCGAACGCTTGCGTCGGTGTCGTGCAACGAGTTGCCCCATTCCTTGATACCGTACAAGTGTTCAGTCCACGGCTCGACGGCGTTGGGGAATCGGAACGCCAGATCACCAAGGGCGACAAGAAGCGCGGAGCGAGTACCCTTGTCGGACTCGACTTTGAGACGAGTAAAGATCAATTTGAGATGATCCTCGCAGAATTTGGCGTCCAAAACCATGAAGCGCGTAAGCGCGGCGAGCGCAGCGCCGCGCAAAAGTTCGGGCCCTTGCACCACTGCTGGGTGAGAGCAAAGCTGCACGACAAATGGAGCATATATGGCGACGAGCCCACGCGCAGCGCCCTTTTTCGTGGCGAGAAGCTCAGCTTCGGCCTTTTCTCGAGTGGCGTCTAACAAGAGATCCTCTGCGACGGCACCTTCGCCCATGGCGGCGGCGAGATCGTTGTCACCCGAGTCACCTTTTTCCTTTGCCTCGGCCGCCTCGCGGTCACGAACGACTCTGGCTTGACGAACAGAGCGCGCGAGCTTTTCGATGTGTACCAAGTGTTTCAGTGAAACCTCGCCGAGAACGAACAAGAACCGTGCCAACACAGCAGTAGGTATTTTGTCCATAGAGTTGCCATTGAACGTAGCAACGGCGAACGCCTTGATGACTTCCGAAGACGCATGCTCAGGGTCGGGATGGAGCGAATAGAGAGCCGAAATCGCTTGTTCGGCGGATGGAAACCACGCGCGACCCGCGAGCGGAGCGGCCGGATGAAGCACCTTGGCAAGCTCAGCGAATACCGGGTGGCTGAGCTCCAAAGGCTCGCCATCCTTTCCTCGGACCACCGTGAGCGCGCAGCACGCGGCTCGGCACAGTGTTGGAGATTTCTTTTCGCCCGATAGCGCAGCCTCGATCGCGGCGCACACAGTTCCGAGATGTCCCCGCACGATTTCAGGACTCGTACGAGCGCACATCGTGAGTACATTAAGCGCCGCGGCCTTGCGGTTATTCGAACATTCATCACTCGATACATTTGACCACAAAGTCTTCATCACCGCGCCAGTCGGCGGCAATCGACCCGATAAGACGAGCGCCTTCAGGACATCTTCAAGCGACGCTAGTTCACCTAGTGCGGCTGTGGCAGCGAGTTCGCTCAAGCCCGCTGCTGCGAGCATCGGGCTCTCGGCGTTCGAAAGATACAACACATCCACAGCTTCGACAACGGCGTCTTTGATGGCTTGATCGCGAGAGAAGATGAGGCCGAGCAATCGTCGAACACCTTCGGTAGAACCATCGACATTAAATTGACGCATGCGAACGAGCAAGCCAATAGCTTCGGTGACGTCGGAGGCGACAGAGGAAGTGAGGAGATTGCTCAAGTTTGCCACCGTGCCAGAGAGTTGCACCGTGAACCCGAGGGCGGTTTTCAGCGCCGCAACCATGGTGCGAACTGCTTCGAGACCGCCATTGAGATGGATTGCGGCGTTCGCATCGCCTTCTTGTTGTTTCGGAGGTTCCTGCGATCCGTCGTCGGTGTTCGATTCTTTGCCTTCGGCGCTCTCCTCGGGCGTTTCTTCTTCGGGCGGAGTCATCGACGCGAGCTTGGCTTCGTAATCCTTCAACGATTCAGCAAACGTCGCGCTCGGAAGTTGCGGAGCGAAAGGGTTGAACCCCAAAAGCGATGCAAGTAGACCCATAGCCGCCTTGCGCACGAGTGCGCCCTTGTCGTGCAGTCGCCCGATTGCGAGGTCCGTGACGACGAGCCAGTGCGACAACGGAATCGCCTTGGCTTCAGCCATGGTCGCCCACGTGTTCAATACTCGTGCTCGCGTAAACGCACTCGTATCGTGTACACGCTCGACGAGTAGATCTAAGAACCCTTGTTTCGTGCGTAGAAGTGGCGCAGTGCTGTTGTCGTGATGATCGCTCACCGCAACGACATCCTTCTGCGAAATCAAGAGGTGTCCCAATACAGAGACTATCGCAGAACGCAAAGAGTACGCTTCGCCATCCAAATGAGGCATGAGCACGGACATGTTCGTCATCGTCGTCTTTGGCATACGTTCTGCGATTTCACTGAGGAAAGCACCGACACAACGCACGCCGACAGCGTCGCTGGCTTGCTGCAGCTTGTAATCATGAGGATCGACGCGCCCAACCTCGCGAATAAGTGCCGCCGCGAGGTGCGCGTTTTCAAATCTATCAGCCGCCGCGCTCGCGAGTTCCGCGATTGGGCCGGACAAATGCTCGCACTTGTTCAGTAGATGAATCAACGCTGTGGTTACTTGCTCGAGCTGGCCCCACTTGAGCGCACAAGAGCCCATCATTTCAAACGCCGCGCGCTTCGTCACTTTGCTCTTCAACGCCGCGGGATTTTCGAGCAACATCGACCCGAGACGCACAAACAACCTCAAGAAGTCCTCCTCGGGCTGCTTCGGACGGAATACCTGCCACAAATCGATGTCCAAGGCACCAGCCATGACGTGCACGATGCGCTCACGCTGTTCGTCCCACGCCCACTCCGCCAACTTTGCCTTATTCGTCTGCTTCTTCTTCCCCTTGGCGCCAGGCGCGGGCTTTTGCGCGCACGCCATCGCGGCGCACTCCTTCGATTCTTTTTCGCACACCTCGCACACGTGGAATATAAACGTTGCGTACGCCTTCAACGCCTGTCGATACCCAAACATCGTCTCCGCGTGCGCCTCATCCGCGCTCGCGCCGCTCACCACCGCCGCCGTCACGCTCGCGCTCAACACGCTCAAATTCGAACACAACGCATCGATCAAGCGCATGCGTTCGATCGGCGTCAACTCGATGAAATCTCTGCGTTCGCGCACCATCGTCAGTCTCCGACCACGCCCTCATCGTTTCGTCGCGCGCTCGCGCGGGCGCGCTTCGCTCGCCCCGGAATCAAAGTTCGTTGAAAACGGCCCACGCGTCGCATCGTATTCCTTCGCTCCGCGCACCTGCACAGCGCGTACGCCCCCCCGAACGCGTTCAAATCGTTCACCAACGTCTCGGCTTCGCCATCGCACAGGATGCGGACGACGTCATCGACCGCGTCGGCGCGTTCGGACGGATCGCACGACGCGACGTCGAGGCTGGCGTCGCGCGCGATGACGATGCGTCGTCGTCCGTCGCGCGCGCGGGCGTCGTCGTCGTCGGCGTCGACGCAGAGGTCGGCGAAGGCGTCGGGAACGACGAATTCTCGCGCGAGGTCGAGGGCCATCGCGGCGCGGGGACGCGCGTGGGTGTGAGGGAGGTGGCGGGCGAGCGAGCTTTTGGTTCCCCCGCCGCGCGCGCGAGGGCGAAGGCGCGAGGGGTGATTGCGGATGAATTCAATTAAAGATTGAGACCGCGCGCGTCTATGCGACGTCGCTCGTGTCGGATGGCGCGACGTCGACTTGGACGTCGACGCCTTCGTCGGGCGCTTCGATGACGGGCGCTTCGATGACGGGCGCTTGGACGTCGACGTCGACGACGTCGACGGCTTCGACGAGGCTCGTATCGATTTCTTGACGGTTGCCGCCGCCGAAAAGACCACCAAAGAAGCCTGGTTTCTTCGTACGCTTTTTCGCTTGCTTTTGTGCGCGCTTTTCGAGTGTTTTTGACTTCTTTTCTGCCAAAATCTTGAGATTGTCGTGCGCGGCTTGCGCGCACTCCTGACAGCGAACGCTGAAGCCACATTCGGCGATGCTCTGAGACGCGCGGACGCACCAGTCAACGAAATCGGTCACTTCGCTCTGTAAATGTTGTTCAAGTGACGTGTCTTCTTCGTCCGATCGAATAGACTTGATTATACGCTCCGTCATCGTCTCGAGAACCTGCATGAACTTGACGTCGCCAAAGTTTTTAAATAGGGGCTTCCATTCCACGGCGCGCAGCACCACGCAGTTTTGTAAGTAGGTGTCATGATTTTTCAGAGCATCGATGGTTTCGTCGAGCAAAAGCCTGTTCGCTTCGACATTATCACCAACGAGAGACTCGCTTTCTGGATGTCTGAAGAGCTCGATGCATGCGTCCCGCCAAGTTTCGTGCTTGACGATGATGTCGTCGAAGGCGTTCAAGACGACGAGCACCCTGCCGACGTCGTCAACAGAAACTACCTGCGCGAGTTGAATAGTGAAGGTATCGGCCTGGGTGCAGAGAATTGATGCGTTCAGTTCATCCGTGCCGAAGTGTTCGGGAAGCGTTCTTTGCTCATCTTCGAGAGCCACTGCCTCTTGACCTAAAGAGATGAGTTCCGTTACTCGCTCACCGCGAGCGTACTCCAACATATCGTCATCCAACTGCTTAGCAGCGCGATCGAATGCATGAATTCGCAGCAGTAAGTGTAAAGCGCCGGCGGTTGACTCGTTTGCATTCGTCCGGCGTACAAACTCTACCTCGGCGGCTTCAATCAAAGTCGTCAGTAAGTTGGCGGCGCTTTCAATTTGTTGTTCAACGTCGCGGTCCGCCGGCACAGGTTGAATGGTACACACGTTGACGATGTGCGCCACCTCATTCGCGATTTCCAGAAGTGCACGAATTTGTGCGGGATCTTCGTCACCCTTGTCCTTCATGTGTTGAACTCTCCGTAGCATGGCCTCACGTGTAGCCTCGAGCCGCGCGCGAACTTTGCGTTTGGATACGGCGACTTGAGCTCTCAACGCGTAGATGCTAACGATCTTTCCAGCCTTCGCGAGATCGATAAATTCTCGATGGACAGAATTTGCGCTCTCCTCAGGTTCTTTCTCAAAATTCAGCTTTTTCGTGACCTTCTTGCTCACTGAAAGCCTTTCTGATACAATCATACCAACGCGCACCATCAACAGAGCGCATATGATGCCCATCAGAAATGCTGTGGACAGGCCCGTCAACGAGCTGTCTGTCGCGAATATCATACCGAGGAGGGGAATGAGACCTTGCAAAAAACCAGCGGTCGACTCAGTCTTATTGAGCGCATTGTGGATTTTCTTTTGAGCAAAACCGAGGGTGATAATACGCCATGGCTGGCAAATCAAAACGAACAAAGCGGATATCCAGTGCACCGCCACGAGGCCGTAAATACTGATGCCCTCGGCGATGTTTGGAGAACCCGCGAGAATCACTCCAAGCTTTTGAATCATTTCAATTGCGAGGTAATTCAATGCCAGACGATCGAGCCAAGCCATTTTCGAGGCGCGCTCTCGAGCTTTCTGGGTCAACGTTCTTTTCAATGGTTTCTTTTTCATCGAAAGTTCCGGAAGGCGTTCGCGACGACTCTTCTGATTCTTTAGACTCTTCGCTTTCTCGAGGATTCGACCGAAGAAAGATGGTTTTTCCGTCGCTTGACCGCTTTGTTCCTCGAATAACTCATCGTCGACTATGGCGGCGAGCTCTTCGGTTTCCGAGTCGAGCTTGAAAGTCGACGTTCGTTCAAATGTGGGCTTACGAAGACTGACACTTTGGGACAAAGATTTATCAATTTCGACTCTCGCCAAAGTTGAAGTTCGTTGAAGCGTCGGTTTTCGCTCAGCCCCGCTTGGGGTAGGCGAGTGTGAATCGCCGTCTTGCGCAAGAGTCGTAGACCGCGATAGCACTGGTGTGCGTATAGTCGCTTGTCGCGAGACGTTCCTCACAATCTCCGAGATTTCCAACTTATCAGATTCCGTCAACTCAGTGCGTCTGTAGATATCGTATAGGGCACCCCAGCTATCGAGGGTTCGCGCATCGTCCAATTTACCATCGATTCGAATACGACGAACTTTGTTGATAACGAAAAGTGGTAGCCCCACACCGATGGCGAGTATGATCCCGCATGCCGCAGATGTCGCGAGAATATGCTCTGGTGAATCGCAATCGACGTCAACGTCGTAGACCAACACTCTGGCTTCGCTCGAGCCGTACTTTATGCAATCAAACGCCTGGAGACACAGGCGGACAATCGGTAAATACAGAATTGTCAAACAGAGCGAGCCAAATACTCGAAGCGTCGCCCTTAGCTTGTATTGCCGCTGCAATTCTTTCACCACTCGATCACCGCTCTCAGACGCGTATGTTCGACGCTCCTTCGAGCTAAAGATGCCAGGCCGAGCGATCCAGAACATCGTCTTTTCTCCGTCGTGAGCGCTGCGAATTGCCAAAACAGTGTGTTCGTAACAGTATGCAGCGTAGCGATCGCGAAGATAAAACACCACAGCTAAGCCGCATGGAATTATGAGCGCACCCGACCAAAAGAGAGTGGGCCATTTGATGTTCGCACCTGCGCACTCCGGAGCCAAAAACTCGATGTTGAAGTTGAAAGCCTTCAGCCAATCCGCAAAGTTCAGAACCGGGAGAGGCCATTTAATTTCCACACTAAAGGAGATGGAAAAGAATTGCAAAGTCTCAACCACTTTTTTGATCATGTTGGTAGAAACGGCACCCAAAGCTTCCGCAGCTTTGAAGCCCACGAGGCCTGCGACAACGACGAAGAAGGCGGCGACGCCGGCGCTCGCCGCCGAGTTTTCTGGGCATTCTAAACATTGCGTGCCGCTCTTGTAATAGCCTTCGAGACAAGCTCGGCAAAGCAGACCCGTTGATCCTTCACGGCAGCCAGCATTTCCTTCAACGCAGCGTATGGGAAAAGGACATTCTCCCTGTGGCACACAAAAATCATCGATAGAAGCGTATACACCCTCGTTGTTTGTGCAGTCTTGGATGTAAGCGTTCGGAGGACCGTCGGTGTTGGGCAGTTCGTCGAATCGCTTGAACATCAAGGGCCAATGCTCAACATCGGCGAACATTCCAGTGGAATTCTCATAAGAAACTGTAGAATTCCAAACGGTGATGTCGCTCTTGAAGGGTGTCACTTGCGCAAACATGTTGCGCATGTCTGTCACCTGCCTGACGTTCCAGCTGTTGATGGATAAATCCATTAGAGACGCTCCTTGAAACATTGAATTCATATCAACCACGGAAGACGTGTCCCAAGCCAGCGAAGAGACATTGTTATTGTTAAAATTCGTTGCGAGATTAAACATTCGCGCCATGCTCGTAACTGAACCTGTATTCCAATTACCGACGCCACCGTTGAATAAGGATGCTCCGAGAAACATTTCTTCCATATCCTTGACGGCTAGAGTGTTCCAAGCACCCCAAAAGCGATCACCACTATCGATAATCGGGTTCAAAGCGGATGCAGAGGCGAACATTCTTTTCATTGACGTCACGGCTGCTGTGTTCCATCTGCCGACACCACTGTTCGCAGTGCCGGCGCCGTTGAACGCGACTGCGCCCTCAAACATGGACGCCATCGAGATCACTGAAGAAGTATCCCAATTATTGATGTCCTGGTCGAATGTAGTGGCACGGTATAGCATGTACTGCATATCGACGACATTACTTGTGTCCCACGAGTAGAGTGGTTGATTGAAAGCCGCATTATCAGCCATCATGTAGGACATGTTCACCACCGAGGACGTGTCCCAAGCACCGATGGCGCTGTTGAACAGAGCCGCCCCCTGTAACATGTTTGCCATGGTCGTGACAGAGCTTGTGTTCCAAACACCGATATCGCCGGCAAACGCGGTAGCGTTTGCGAAAACCTCCGACATATCCTGCACCGTATTCGTGTTCCAACTCGTCAGATCACTGGTAAACGTCGTCGCACCTCGAAACATGCCTCGCATCCTCTGCAAATTCGTCGTACTCCACGATGCAAGGACGGAGTTGAACGTTGACGCAAACGCAAACATATCAGTCATATCAACGACATTAGATGTGTCCCAGTCATCGATCGAACTTGTGAATGCAGTGGCGTTGTAGAACATCTCCTTCATCGACGTTGCAGCGCCCGTATTCCACGAACCAATCGGTTGGCTGAAGCTCGATGCCTGCGAAAACATTGCCTCAAAGCTTCCGACCGACGCAGTATTCCAGGACGATATGGGTTGATTGAACGTGGACGCGCCGCTGAACATTCCAGCCATGTTCGTGACCGCGCGCGTATTCCACGTCGATAGAGCACCGTTGAACAGATTTGCACTCGCAAACATGTTCTGCATATTCTTCACGTTGACCACGTCGAAGCCGCTCAAGTCACTCGGTGCGAACGCCTTCGCCGACGAAAACATAGAACTCATGTCCGTCACCGAACTCGTCACCCAACCGCCAGCCGAACCGAGTCCCGGACGGTTGAAATCAAACGCGCTCTCGAACATAGAGCTCATATCTAGCACAGACGCCGTGTTCCAGCCCGAGATGTCCTCGTTAAACTTGAGCGCCAATTTGAAAGTGCCGGCCATATCGACGACGTTCCTCGTGTTCCAAGCACCAATACCGGCGCCTGGGAAGTCGGATGCCATCTCAAACATGCTCGAAATATTTCCCACATT
>TARA_B110000003_G_scaffold63635_1_pt1 | contig 11364 bp, 9 predicted proteins | sample TARA_B110000003 | Tara Oceans TARA_B110000003 (sample SAMEA4396424) | marine metagenome | biome: Westerlies Biome; feature: [SRF] surface water layer (ENVO:00010504); material: water (ENVO:00002006), including particulate matter (ENVO:01000060) such as... | depth 5 m
AATTTTTGGTTGAATAGTTTTTTCTTGACTAAATATTAAATTAGAAATAGAGAGAATCAGGATTAATATACTTTTCATACGTAAGAGTTCATATATAAATATACCTAAGAGTTTTGTAAAGTTTAAATTTTACAAATTTAATTATAACATTTTAATATATATTTGTGGTTTTCAATTTATAATTTATAAAATTTTTGAAAAGAATTTTAAAAATCAATTTTCCAAAAAAAAAATGTCCCATCTGCAATTTGGATTTTAAATGGAGAAAAAAATGGGAAAAAAATTGGGACCAAATAATTTATTGTAGTAAAAAATGCAGAAGCAAAAAGCAATAATTTGGTTTAAAAATAATTTAAGAGTTCTTGATAACAAACTTCTGTATCAAGCTTCAATTTCTAATACAAATCTAATTGCCTATTATAATTTTGATACTAATTTTTTTGAAAATGATGATTGGGGATTTAAAAAAACCGAAAAGTTTAGAGCACAGTTTCTGATTGAAACAATAGAAGATTTAAAAATATCTTTGGCTAAACTCAATATTTCTCTTATAATCGACAACTCTCCTTCATGTATAGGGCTAATAGATGTTATTGAAAACTATAATATAAGTTCTATTTATTATCAAAAGGAATGGACTAATGAAGAGAGAATAGTAGAAAAAAAAATAATCAACAAGCTATCAAAAGAGATTAATCTTTATTCAGATTATGATCAATTTTTATATCATCCAGAAGACATAATGATTGATCCAATAAATATACCTGAAGTTTTTTCAAGTTTTAGAAAAAAAGTTGAAAAGAAAATCAAAGTAAGGGAGATTTGTCCTTCTCCAGATAAATTTGATAAATCAAACTTGATCGATGAAATTTTTAATATTCCAAAATTAGAAAACTTGAATCTTAATTCCTTCAAGACACATCCAAATAGTGCTTTTCCATTTAAGGGAGGTGCTAATTCAGGTATGGAAAGAATTAATTTTTATTTTTGGAAATCAAAAAAGTTAGGATTTTATAAGAAAACTAGAAATGGCTTATTAAAAACAGACTATAGCTCAAAACTATCAAGCTGGTTAGCTAATGGATCAATATCAGCCAGACAAATATATTGGGAAGTAAAAAAATTTGAAAATAAAATACTAAAAAATCAATCTACTTACTGGCTTGTTTTTGAATTAATTTGGAGAGACTATTTTAAGTACATATCCATTAAGCATGGAAATAAAATTTTCAGATTAGAAGGAGTTTTTTCAAAACCGAAGGTTTGGAAACTTGAACCAGATACAATAAACAGCTGGGTAAATGGAACTACAAATGAGCCCTTCATTAACGCTAATATGATAGAATTAAAAAAAACTGGATGGATGAGTAATAGAGGAAGGCAAAATGTTGCTTCATATTTAACAAAAAATCTTTTTATCGACTGGAGAGTTGGTGCATCTTATTTTGAGTCTATGTTGATAGATTATGATGTACATAGTAATTATGGAAATTGGATTTATAATTCAGGGATTGGAAACGATCCTATTCCAGATCGAAAATTCAATCCAAAATTTCAAGCTGACAGATATGATCCAAATAAAACTTTTCAAAAATTGTGGTTAAATAATCAATATGAAATTGACTTGTAGCATAATATTTCCAAACCAATTATTTAAAGAATCTTCTTTGTTAAAAGAAAATGGAGAAGTCTTTCTAGTTGAAGAGTTCCTTTTTTTTAAGCAATATAATTTTCATAAACAAAAGATTTTATTTCATAGATCTTCAATGAAATATTATAATGAATACTTAATTAAAATGGGTATTAAAGTCAATTACATTGACTCTCATAACGAGTTGTCTGACATAAGAAATTTAATCCCAGAGTTATATCAAAAAGGGTTTAAAGAAATTGAATATATTGATACGGTTGACTACCTCTTGGAACGAAGAATAAATAAATATGCTTTAGAAAATAAAATAAAATTAACAAAACATGATTCACTTCTTTTTATAAATGATCAGGAAGATTTATATAGTTTTTTTAATCCTGAAAAAAAGAAATTTTTTCAAACAACTTTTTATATAAGTCAAAGAAAAAAATTAAATATTTTAATAGACAAAAACTTGAATCCTGAAGGTGGAAAGTGGTCTTTTGATATGATAAACAGAAAAAAATACCCCAAAAACTTAAAACCTCCTGAGGTTTTTTTTCCAAAAAAAAATAAGTTTTTATCTGATGGAATTAAATATGTAGAAAATTATTTTCCATCTAATTACGGGGAAATAAATAAAGATTTTAAATATCCAAATAATCATATTGATGCAGAAAAATGGCTTCAAGATTTTTTAGAGAATAGATTTAAAGATTTTGGATCATATGAAGATGCAATTGTTTCTGAGGAGGTCATACTGAATCATAGCTTGCTTAGCCCATTAATAAATAGCGGCTTGCTTTCTCCTAAATTAGTTATTGATAAAGCAATCAAATTTTATAATAAAAATACTATTCCATTAAATTCTGTGGAAGGGTTTATCAGACAAATAATAGGTTGGCGAGAATTTATAAGAGGGATTTATGTATCAAAAGGAAGTCAAGAAAGAACATCAAATTTTTGGAACTTTAACAAAAAAATCCCAGAAAGTTTCTATTCCGGAACTACAGGTATAATCCCTGTTGATTTAACTATTCACAAAATTAATCAAACTGGATATTGTCATCATATTGAACGACTAATGGTATTAGGTAATTTCATGATTCTATGTGAGTTTGACCCAGATGAGGTTTATAAATGGTTTATGGAAATGTTCATTGATTCTTACGATTGGGTAATGGTTCCAAATGTTTATGGAATGAGTCAATTTAGTGATGGAGGATTAATGTCCACCAAACCATATATATCAAGTAGTAATTATTTGTTAAAAATGAGTGATTATAAAAAGGGAGATTGGCAAACGGTATGGGACGGTTTGTTCTGGAGATTCATGGATAATCATAGAGAATTTTTTTCAAAAAATCCAAGAATGAGAATGTTAATAAGTACGTTTGATAAAATGAATCATGAAAAAAAGACAAACCTTCTTGAAAAAGCTGAGAATTTTCTAGAGAACCAATAAATAAAAAAAGATTCTTTAGGTAATAACTTTCTATATCCATAGGAAGTTTGTCAACCAAATTTAATTTCATTATCCCATTTATTTAACTAATCCGAAATGAATATAAGGCTAAGAGGTATATGATTTATCCAAAAATTGCACGATAAACATCATTACCATTTGCATATAAAACTAGGGACATTAAAAGAAAAAATCCAAATACTTGAGCATATTCCATGAATTTATCATTCGGTTTTCTTCCTGAGACCATTTCATAGAGAAGAAACATGACATGACCTCCATCAAGAGCTGGAATAGGTAATAAATTCATGAATGCTAAAATTATTGATATTAAGGCTGTACTTTCCCAAAACCCTTGCCAATCCCACGTCGGAGGAAATAAACCTCCAATTGCACCAAAACCTCCAAGTTGTGAAGCCCCTTTTTTGGAAAAAATATATTTAAATTGTGAAATATAGTCAATCAGGGTCCAATAAGCTTTGTCATATCCTTTGGAGATACTCTCAGAAATAGTAAAATTTAGTTTAGTTGGAGTAATTACAGGAATTTTAAGTCCTACTCCGATTGTATTGTCGTCTCTTAAATTTATTCTTTTTGAAATAATCCTACCACTTCTTTCAATTTTTAAATCAATTGTTTTAGTCTTGTTTTTCTTGAGTATTTTTGTAAAATCTTGCCATTTTATTATTGAATTGTCATTCACTGATAAAATTAAATCTCCTGATACTAGACCTATTTTTTCAGCTGGAGAATTTGGTTCAATTGAATCAATTATAGGCTGAACTAAAGCAGTAAAAGGCAACATATTTCCGGTCTCGAACATTTGTACTCCAATATCTTGAGGAATTGATAATACCTCTTTTTTGCCGTCATAATGTTGAACCTTAACAGTTGAAACATTTCTTAAAAATAAATATTTTGAAATATCAATAATATTTTCTAGATCTTTTCCATCTACTTGTAATATTTTATCTCCATCTTTAAAACCCAAGGGTTTCATGATTTCTGCTACTTCATAACCACCTGGCAAATCGTCATTCGTTATTATAGTTTTTCCCCAAACGAAAGCAACCATCATATAAATTAAAAATCCAAGAATAAGATTTACAGTAACCCCACCTAACATAATTATTAATCTTTGCCAAGCCGGCTTTGATCTAAACTCCCATGGCTCAGGTTCTTTATTTAAATGTTCTGTATCCATACTTTCATCAATCATCCCTGCAATTTTAACATAACCTCCCAAAGGAAGCCAGCCAATGCCGTAAACTGTTTCTCCAATTTTTTTCTTAAATAATGAAAATTTTACATCAAAAAATAAATAGAATTTTTCTACTCTAGTTTTAAATAATTTTGCAGGTATGAAATGCCCTAACTCATGTAAAATAATTAGAATTGATAGACTTAAAAGTAATTGAGACCCTTTTATAAAAAATAAACTCATGTATAATTAATTTGCGTCCAAAATTAGTGTTTTTAATTGACAACAAAAATATCATATTTCTTTAATAATAGTTTATCAATATTGCTTTTGTGTATCTTTGTAAAAGTTAAAATTAATATATAAAAATTGAAAGGTTTCTTCGAAAAATACAAACTCTTTTTATCAGTCTTTTCGTCTATATGCATAGTAATTTTATTGTTATTTTATGACGCATTGAAGCCAAGAATAATTTTACCAATATATAGCCCTGCAATGGTCAATTTTGAACTTGTAGACAGTAGTTTGCAGCATGTAAAAAAATTTCACAAAATAGCTGACTTTAAACTTAAAAATCAAAATAATAGATGGGTGACTCAGAACACATTTAAAAACAAGATTTATCTAGCTGACTTTTTTTTCACAACATGCCCTTCAATATGTCCCATAATGACAGATAACATGTCAATTATTCAAGATGCTTTTAGAAATGATCCATCAATTTTACTATTATCTCATAGTGTTACTCCTTTAATTGATTCAGTAGCTCAATTAAAAAAATATGCTTTAGAAAAGGGAGTTATTGATAAAAAATGGCATTTAGTAACAGGTCCAAAAAAAGAAATTTATGATTTAGCTCGACAATCGTATTTGGCAGTTAAAACAAATCAAAATGACGACAAGTATGGCATGATTCATACTGAAAATTTTATTTTAATTGATCCTGATAGGAGAATTAGAGGCTTTTACGATGGAACCGTTCGAGAGGATATGGAAAAAGTTAAGAAGGATATCCTTAATCTAAAAGTTGAATACTCAATTAATTAAATTTCTAAGTCAAGAAATAAAAATAACTATTTTTGTTTTTTTGAAACATTAAAAATAATGAAGTCTTTAGACAAATTATTGCCTGGAGAAAAAGGATTAATAGTTGAATTCGAAACTGCTAATTTGCCTTTAAAACTTATAGAAATGGGATGTCTTCCAGGTAATGAGGTCGAATTACTATATTTAGCTCCCTTTAATGATCCAATGTATCTTAAAGTTGATGGAACCTATATTGCAATTAGAAAGGATTTAGCTTCCCAAATATTAATTGATCCGATTATATGATATGACTAAATTCATAAATGTTGCTTTAATTGGAAATCCAAATACTGGGAAAACTTCACTATTTAACAAGTTAACAGGGCTTAATCAGAAGGTTGGAAATTATCCAGGTATTACTGTTGAAAAAAAAGAAGGGAAATGTGTTTTGGATAGAATGTCCAACGCCCATTTGATTGATCTTCCTGGAACATATAGTATAAATGCTTCATCCATCGATGAAAGCATTGTCCTTGAACTATTGATGAACAAAAATAATCGAGATTATCCAGATGTTGCAATTATCGTTACTGATGTTGAAAATTTAAAAAGAAACCTATTATTATTCACACAGATTAAAGATCTCAATATTCCCTCAATTTTGGCTATAAACATGTCAGATAGAATGGATAAAAAAGGAATAAAAATTGATGTTGATTTATTAGAAAAAAAACTGGATACAAAAGTTATATTAATTAGTGTCAGAGAAAATATAGGTATTGAAAATCTTAAAGAATCACTTTTAAATTACAGGGGATTATCGAAGTCAAATTGTTTTAATTTAAAAAATATTGATTTAGAATATTTTGAAAATCTTCAAAATATTTTTCCCAATGAGCCATTGTACAAACTATGGCTTGTGATTACCCAGGACACTAATTTTGGTGAAATAGATAGAAATAAGATTAAAAACTCTGAAGGTTTTTCAACATATCCATATAAGAAAATCAAAAGAATTCAACAAAGGGAGACGATAAAGAGATACCAAAAAATTAATGATATTTTAAAACTAACTTATACTATTGACATAAAAAGGGCAACTGACCTTAGAAGTCGTATTGATAGAGTTTTAATACATAAATTCTGGGGTTATGTTATATTTTTCCTTTTATTACTTTTGATTTTTCAGTCTATTTATGACTGGAGTAGTTATCCGATGGATTTTATTGATTCAACTTTCGCGTCCTTAAGTGAAGGTGTGAAAAATTACTTTCCTCCAGGAATATTTACTAATCTTCTCTCTGAAGGAATTATTTCAGGAATTGGAGGTGTTATTATTTTTATTCCACAAATTTCTTTTTTGTTTCTATTTATATCTATTTTGGAGGAATCTGGCTATATGAGCAGGGTCGTCTTTCTTATGGACAGAGGTCTTCGAAAGTTTGGATTAAGTGGTAAAAGTGTAATTCCATTAATTTCAGGAACAGCATGTGCAATACCTGCAGTAATGGCTACTAGAAATATAGAGAACTGGAAAGAAAGATTAATCACGATATTAGTTACACCATTTACCACTTGTTCAGCAAGGTTACCGGTATATTTAATTATTATAGCATTAGTAATTCCTGATCAGAGATGGATGGGAATGAGTATTCAAGCAATAACATTAATGAGTTTATACTTGTTAGGTTTTATTACAGCTTTAATCTCGTCATCTATTTTGACAAAGTTTCTCAAAATAACTCATAAAACTTACTTTGTAGTCGAACTTCCAGATTACAAAATGCCTTTACTAGAAAATGTATTAATCAATGTTATTGAAAAAGTTAAAGCATTTGTTTTTGAAGCAGGGAAAATCATTTTGTCAATATCAATTATATTATGGGGGCTTGCCTCATATGGTCCTGGTGAGAATTTTAAAAATGCCGAACAAATTGTAAAGCAAGATCCTAGATTCTCTGGACGGTCATCTGAGACTTTAGATTATGAAATTGGATCATTTAAACTTGAACATTCTTATATAGGAATTATGGGGAAATCTATCACTCCGATAATAAGTCCATTAGGTTATGATTGGAAAATTGGGATAGCACTTATAACATCATTTGCTGCGCGAGAAGTTTTTGTTGGAACCTTAGCTACTATTTATAGTGTTGGTCAGGAAAATGAACTTACAATTAAAGAAAAAATGAAAAGTGAATTAAAGGCAAATGGGCAGCCTATGTTTGATTTACCGACAGGAATATCTTTACTTCTTTTTTATGCATTTGCAATGCAATGTATGAGTACGTTGGCTATTGTTCGCAGAGAAACAAATTCTTGGAAATGGCCCCTTTTACAGTTGGCGTCTATGACTATAATTGCTTACCTTGCAGCATTAATTGCATATCAAACATTATCATGATGGTATATTTTCAAAGTTTTATGGTCTTAATGGTTGGATTTTTATCTTTAAGATATGTAATAAAAAGTTTTATCAACAGTCCACTATATAGATCAAAAAATGATAAGGACTGTGGCCCAGATTGTGGTTGTCACTAATCTTCATTCATTAGACTTTCAATTTCGTCAATTTCTATAGGAATTTTAGCCATCAAATTTTTGGGTTCACTGTTTTCCTGAATGACGACATCATCTTCTAGCCTTATTCCAAAACCCTCTTCTGGAATATAGATTCCAGGTTCAACTGTAAAAACCATATTTGCTTCAATAGGATCTTGTAAAAGACCATAATCATGAGTGTCAAGTCCCATATGGTGAGATGTCCCGTGCATGAAATATTTTTTATATGCAGGCAAGTCAGACTTTTGATTTTGAATATCAGCCTTATCAAGCAAACCAATTTTAAGTAGTTCAGCTGTCATAATCTTCCCAACCTCTAGATGATAATCTTCCCAATATGCACCAGGAATCAATAGTTTAGTTGCTTTTTTCTTAACAGTTAGCACCGCATTATAAACTGCTTTTTGACGGTCATTAAATTTTCCCGATACAGGTAATGTTCGGGTTAAATCACTTGAGTAATTACCATATTCAGCAGCAACATCCAAAAGAATTAATTCACCATTTTTACACTGGTTGTTGTTTTTGGTATAATGAAGTATGTTTGCGTTTTTACCTGATGCAATTATTGGGGCATAGGCAAAACCTTTAGATTGATTTTTTATAAATTCGTGAGCGAGTTCAGCCTCAATTTCGTATTCCCAAACTCCAGGTTTAATAAAACTTAATAACCTTCTTATTCCTTTTTCAGTTATATTACAAGCTGTCTGTATTTGGTCAATTTCTTCAGACGATTTAATAGATCTTAATTTTTGTAAAATAGGATTACTTTTAGCAACCCGATGAGCAGGATATTTTTTTTTTGCCCACTCGATGAACCTGTCTTCTCTAGTCTGCGTTTTATTATTCGCTCTATAATGTTCATTGGTATTAAAATAAAATAAATCAGATTGTGCTGATAATGTAAAAAACAAAGTTTCAAAATCTGAAACCCATAATATTGTTTTAATACCTGATATATTTCTTGCTTGGGTTTTAGATAATTTTTCCCCTTCCCATACAGCAATATGATCATTGGTTTCTTTAATAAATAATATTTCTTTATATATTGGATTTTTTGCTTCAGGAAAGAGTAATAAAATTGTTTCTTCCTGGTCAATGCCAGTCAAATAAAAAATATCTCTATGTTGCACAAAAGGCATGGTGCTATCTGCACCAGTTGGATAGATGTCGTTAGAATTGAAAATTGCGAGACCAAAGGACTCAATTTTTTTAGAAAAATTGACTCTATTTTTTTTATAAACAGATGATGAAATATTGGTGTAGCGCATTTTTTAACATTTATAAGCGAAGATAACGGGTTTTAAATAAATATTTACCAGTCATTTTTTTATTAATTTAACAATTAATAATATTTACAATTATGATAAAAAAAATTATTTTCATCTTCTTTTTAAATGGATTGCTTTTTTCTCAAGTAAAATCTAGTGTATTAGACCCTTACCAGGCAAGTAAATCTCATTTATTAAACCAGGAAGATTCAAGATTTAAAAATATAGATTTTACCCCTATTGGTCCTTCAATTATGAGTGGAAGGGTTGTTTCTTTGGCAGTTAACCCTGAGGAATCTTCTGAGTTTTATGTAGCTTATGCATCAGGTGGAATATGGCACACAAAGGATAATGGAATTAGTTTCACCCCAATAATGGATAATGCTCCAACTCAAAACATTGGAGAAATATCAATGCACTGGCCTTCAAATACATTGTGGGTTGGAACGGGAGAAAATAACTCTTCTAGGTCTTCTTATGCTGGAATAGGTATTCTAAGAACAAAAGATAATGGCAAAACATGGACTCATCACGGCTTATCAGAAACTCATCACATAGGTAAAATAATAATAAACCCGAATGATCCTAAACATATTATTGTTGGATCAACTGGACCGCTATATTCTTCCAGTGATTCTCGTGGAGTTTATGTTTCAAGAGATTCAGGAAATAATTGGAAAAAGACCCTTCATATTAATGATCAAACGGGTATTATTGATATGGTTCAATCTTCAACAAATCCATCATTAATTTTTGCAACCTCTTGGGAAAAAGATAGAAAAGCCTGGGATTTTGATGGAAGTGGTTCTTCTTCAGGAATATATAAAAGTATAGATTATGGAGAGACATGGAATCTAATAAGTACATCTGAAAGTGGATTTCCTACTGGAAATGGAGTGGGAAGAATAGGGTTGGCTATATTTAACGATGACCTTATTTATGCTATTCATGACAGTCAGTTTAGAAGAGAAAAAAAACAAGAGCTAAGTAATTCAATATCGAAAGATGATTTTAAATCAATGACCAAATCCTTGTTTTTAAAAATAAATAATAAGGAATTAAATAATTTTTTAAAAAAGAATGGATTTCCTGAAAGATACAATTCTGAAAAGTTAAAAAAAATGATTAAAAATGGAAGCTTAAATCCAATAGATTTATCAAATTATGTGGAAGATGCAAACTCTCAGCTTTTTGACACTCCAGTCATTGGTCCTGAAGTTTATAAATCTATAAATGGGGGTTTGACATGGAATAAAACACACGATCAATTTCTTGATGGAGTTTATAATAGTTATGGTTATTATTTTGGTCATATTCATGTTGATGCTAAAAATCAAAATAAAATATATATATATGGAGTACCTCTTTTGACCTCTGACGATGGAGGAAAAACTTTTTATTCTATTGGAAAAAATAATGTTCATTCTGATCATCATGCTTTATGGATAAATCCAGAAAGACCAGGACATTTAATTAATGGAAATGATGGAGGAATTAATATTACTTATGATGATGGTAATAATTGGATTAAAAATAACTCACCAAATGTTGGACAGTTTTATTCAATAAATGTAGACTATGAAAAACCTTATAATATTTATGGAGGACTACAAGATAATGGTGTTTGGAAAGGAGCAAATAATTCGATTCAGGATTCACGATGGCAATCTACAGGTCAAAATCCCTGGAAAATGATCTTGGGAGGGGATGGAATGCAAGTTCAAATTGATAAAAGAAATTCGAATATTATTTATACTGGTTTTCAATTTGGAAATTATTTTCGATTAAATTTAGAAGATGGTGGAAGTCCTTATAGAAATCCTATTCAACCCAAGCACGAACTTGGGGATACCCCTTTTCGTTTTAATTGGCAGACCCCAATTCTTTTATCAAAACATAATCAAGACATATTATATTTTGGAAGCAATAAACTCCATCAGTCCTTTAATAGAGGAGACTCATGGAATTTAATTTCTGAGGATTTGACTTTTGGAGGCAAAAAGGGTAATGTTGCATACGGAACAATAACTTCCATATCTGAATCTCCTTTTAAATTTGGACTTATATATACCGGAAGTGATGACGGTAAGGTTTCTTTGACTCAAAACGGTGGTGAAACATGGACTACTATTTCTGATAATTTCCCCAAAGATTTATGGGTCAGTAGGGTAGTTGCATCTTCACATATTAAGAAGCGTGTATACTTGAC
>TARA_B110000003_G_scaffold57412_2_pt1 | contig 11351 bp, 7 predicted proteins | sample TARA_B110000003 | Tara Oceans TARA_B110000003 (sample SAMEA4396424) | marine metagenome | biome: Westerlies Biome; feature: [SRF] surface water layer (ENVO:00010504); material: water (ENVO:00002006), including particulate matter (ENVO:01000060) such as... | depth 5 m
CAACCAGCCAGCCAGTGATAGTGATGCGTGGAACAGAGTTGAATACAGACCTTTAGAAGGCTTTGTTTATGCCGTTACCCCTTTTAATTTTACTGCTATTGCCGGTAACTTACCCACATGTATGGCTATGCTTGGTAATGTAGTTATTTGGAAACCTAGTAGTACACAAATTCTTTCAGCGAAAATAATTATTGATGTTTTAAAAGAAGCTGGATTACCAGATGGTGTTATTAATGCAGTATATGGAAATGCTTCAATGATAACCGAAAAAGTTTTAGAAAGAAAAGAGTTTAGCGGTCTTCATTTTACGGGCTCCACGTCAGTATTTAATAGTTTTTGGAAAACAATTGGTGATAAAATTTCTGATTATAATACATACCCCAAGATCGTTGGCGAAACGGGGGGAAAAGATTTTATTGTGGCTCATATGTCAGCGAATCCCAAACAAGTATCAACAGCAATCACTAGAGGTGCATTTGAGTTTCAAGGACAAAAATGCAGTGCAGCATCAAGAGGATACATTTCAGAGAGTATTTGGCCAGATGTAAAAAAATATTTGAAAGAAGACCTAGAGTCTATTAAGATGGGGTCCCCTGAAAATACAGAAAACTTTGTGACAGCAGTTATAGACGAAAAATCATTTGATAAAATTGCTAATTATATCGAAAATGCAAAATCCTCCCCAGATGCTCAAGTGATAGCAGGTGGAAATTATGACAAGTCTAAAGGATATTTTATAGAACCGACTGTAATTGTTGCAAAAAACCCTGATTATATTACAATGCGTGAAGAGATTTTTGGACCTGTGATGACGATATTTGTTTTCGAAGATTCGAAATTTGACGAAACATTAGAACTGGTAGATAATACAAGTGAATATGCTTTGACTGGGGCTATTATAGCAACAGATAGAAATATTATTCAGCATGCAACAAATCAACTAAAAAATGCAGCAGGTAATTTTTACATCAACGACAAACCAACAGGCGCAGTTGTTGGTAAACAACCCTTTGGAGGTGCAAGAGGGTCTGGAACAAATGATAAGGCTGGTAGCATGTTAAACTTACTAAGATGGGTTTCTCCTCGATTGATTAAAGAAACTTTTGTTACTCCAACAAACTACAGATATCCTTTTTTAGAAAAATAGTCTAGTTAAAATCTTGGAATATACCAAATTTGGCAGATTGTGAATTAATCGCCATGTTATCGGAATCAACAATTATTGCAATTATATTAATATTGTCGAGATTAAAATTGCTTTGTAAAATATCAAGATTAAAAGTTATCACATTTTCTGAGAGTGGTTCTGTATTAGAAATTGAATTACCTAAAATGTTTGTAAACGAATATCTCAATACATCATCATGAGAATAATTTAAAATTGGATTGCCCATATCATAAAAATAGCTATCCTCATCATAATTTAGATAATTAGCCTGATCAGCAATTAAATTATCTTCAGTTAAATACACTGCAATTTTATGATCAACCAGTGATTCCTTTGAAACAAATCTAATTCTTGAAACTAAATTGTCATTGTCCAAAAAACTTTCAATTGAAATTGCTACTGGATTTTGAGACGAAATAAGAGCATCTAGTTCCGAAATATCATAAGGGTCATTCCATTCAATTAATCTGTTTACTCTGGCTTCTGGCAAACCAAATGGACCTAAAGAACTTGTTAACTCTTGCTCTTCGCTAATTGCATACTCGTCATTTTGATGAGTAGCCACAACGGTAAGATTTTGAGAATACATTTCCATTGCCGTATTGATAGCATGTTTTACTGGTGGGCAGTAGCCGCACCATGTTCCAGTAAAATCCTCTAAAAGTAATTTATTTATAGGTTCTACAACAGAATAGTTCTTCGAAACAGTGTTGTATAATTGTCCCTCCAGTGTATATTCTGCAAACACTTGATGAGAACCTAAGCTATTATGAGAAATTTGTGTACCTGTAATTTCTTGTTGATCAATAAAAAAAGTTGATATATCAGTGTAGTCTTCTCCATTGTCACCAATTACAGAAAAATCAATTATTTGGCCGATTAAATATGAGGGCTCTAAATTTAGGCCTGTGCTAATCTCTGGCTCTGATAGAAAAGCTGAAAAATCTTCCTTGTCACTACATGTGAAAAGTATAAGAAAAAAAATTAAAATTATTTTTGATTTCATAATAATATGTGAGTACTAATTTACATAAATTGACGGTGATGATGTACAAATTAAAAAAGAAAGTATATTTACAAAAAATAATCAATGAAAAGATTTATTCTATTTTCTCTACTAGCATTTTCGACTAATTCATTTGGTCAAAAACAAATTCCTAGTATTGATTTATATGATTTTCAGAGAGAAAAAATTAATACAAGCGATCTTTTAAATAATGAAAATATAACAATTCTCTCATTATGGGCTACCTGGTGTGTTCCTTGTATAAAAGAACTTGATGCAATTAACGAAGTTTATGAATTTTGGAAAGAAGATATAGATTTTAACCTAATAGCTGTTAGTGTAGACGATAGCAGGTCTCACAGAAGAGCACAAGCATTGGTTAACGGAAAAGGATGGCCGTATAAGATATTATTAGATGTGAATCAAGACTTTAAAAGAGCTCTTGGAACTTCATTTATTCCTCAAACTTTAATTATAAAAAACGGGGAAATTCTCTACCAACATACTGGTTATCAGCCGGGAGATGAAAATTATTTATATGAAAAACTTACAGAATATGAAAATTAAAATTTTTTATTACATAGCAATATTTCTAATTTATTCTTTTTCATTCTCGCAAAATGAGACATATATTTCTGGAAGTCTAGAAAGTAATTCTCAACTACTCCAAGATGACAATGGATTAAATTTCTTTTCACCAGAGGATAATTTCAGATCAAACAATTATTTTCAACTTGATTTTCAAAACGGTAATTTTTCTGCCGGTATTCAATATGAAAGCTATTTACCTTCCGCATTGCTTGGTTACTCTGAAATTTTTAATAACGAAAGTGGAATTGCACAATATTATTTCAAATACGAAGATCTAAAAAATGAGATTCAAGTAGGATCTATTTATGAGCAATTTGGAAACGGATTGATTTTTAGAGCCTGGGAAGACAGGCAGTTAGGTATAAATAATTCTATAAAAGGAATTAATTATAAATTTTTTCCTACTTCAAATTTAGAGATATCCGCAATTCATGGTAAACAAAGAAATGGATTCGAATATTCCAACTCTACAATCACTGGACTAAATTCTGATTTTGATATTTCCTCAATTTTAAAATTTGAAAAAATAGGTCTGTCATTTGGCGCTAGTTACATCAACAGATATCAAGAAAATAATGATGTAGTTAATGCTCCCGAAAATGTTAATTTAATTGGAAGTAGATTAAACTTATACCTAGACAAGATCTACATAAACTTAGAAATTGCAAAAAAAGGGAAAGACGTACTTGTAAACGAAGAACAAATAGTTTCAGGAAAGAGGTACGATGGAACCGCTATGCAAATTGATTTTGGATATTCAAGAAAAGGGTTAGGAATTAACTCAAGCTTTAGAAGGTTAGAGAATTTTAATTTTTACTCTGATAGATTATCTGAAGGGAATATATATAATCAACAAACAATAAGCTTCACTCCTGCTCTTACTAAACAACAGGATTATATGTTGACCAATATATATGTGTATAATTCACAGCCTAGACTTGTTGTTAATGATATTGAAAAAAGAGTTGGGGAAGTTGGTATACAGAATGATATCTTTTACTCCTTTAACAAAGAAAGCTTTTTAGGTAAATATAAAACTAAACTTGCGGTTAACTTTTCATACTGGAGCTCTATTGAAGCAAACTTCAATCCCGATGAGTCATATGATGTTGAGTTTATTGGCAACGGTAAACGTCTTTACAAAGACCTGAATTTTGAAATCAAAAATAGATGGAATAAAAAAATTAGTAGTACTCTAACCTTTGTAGATCTAAGTATAGACAAAGGGGTTACATTAGGTGGACCATTAGGAGTTCAAGGTGATGTAGATGCTCGAATTGGTGTTTTTGAATTAAATTTTTTAAATAAGAATAATCGAAACAATAGAATTGTTGCTCAGCACCTATGGACAAATGATGATAAAAAAGAATGGGTAGGTTTGGTTTACGAATATGCTCTTTCTAACAAATTAAATGTATTCGTTTCTGATATTTGGAATTATGGAAATGAAAATGATTTACATTATTATAATATCGGCGGAAGCTATTCTAATGGGCCAAGCAGAATTAGTTTAAACTACGGAAGACAAAGAGGTGGTCTAATATGTGTTGGAGGGGTATGTAGATTTGTACCCGAAAGCAATGGGTTTAATTTAAATTTAAGTTATTCCTTTTAACTAAAAAATAAATTTTTTACTCGAGACGTTTCCGTCTGAAAATTTGAATCTAAAAATTACAATTTTATCCTCAAGATTAATATTCTCAAAGTAGTTTGCACCAGAGTTTAAATCAAGATCAATAATTTTTCTTCCTAAAATATCGTTAATCTCCAATTTACAATTAATTGGTGATGTGATATTTAAAACATTAGAGTTGTATAATACCTCAAAATTTACCGCATCAACATCAATAGTAGACAATGTTGAGGAATAAAAATAATTCACAGAATACGAGGTTATTAACTCAGGAATACTCATTAACTCAAATCCATTATTATCAACCATAAAAAATCTAAAGCTATATGAAATAGGATTTTGCCCATCTCCTAGGTCCTGATTATAAAAATGATCACCAATTGAATTTTGTACTTCGCCAGGATTAATTGTTACAAAACTACCCATTGGATAATTAACATTTAATTCTACTCCAAAATAGCATTCTCCAAAGCAAAACTCCATCATATCTCCATTAGTACCACTCAAGCTTGTTACTTCAGCTCTTATATTTATTGGCTCATCAGTGTGATTTCTTATAAAAAACTCAAAGGAAGCATCTTCATATTCAACGGAATTAAATTCAAGTGTTTGGAGATCATTAATTACTTCTCCATTTTCATTCTCAAGGGTAAAAGCATACTCGTTTTGAGAAAAAATAAGGTTAACACTAAGTAGAAAGAATAAAAATAAAGCTCTTTTCATAATCATTATTTTGTTTAAGCAGTAAAGATAGATAAAAAGTGTATATATTTACCACACAATCCAACCATCTGAAAATGAAACATTTATATATATTCTTATTATTATTAAATCCTTTAGTAATATTATCCCAAACAATAGTGTCTACAAGTCCCGAAAATAAAAAAGCTATTGTAGAAGAATCAACTGGAATTCACTGTAGCTATTGTCCTGAAGGACACTCTATTTTAAATAATTCAAGCGCTCAAAACCCCGGACAAGTACTTGTTGTCAAATATCATGAAGGTGGATATGCTTGGGATTGTGACCCCAATGGAGGTCATGACTTTCAAAATCAGTTTGCGATTGATTTAGGTGCGCAGGCAAATGCTAGTGGTCAACCCGTAGCTTCAATAAATAGAACAGTTTTTGGTGCTAATGGAACTACTGCAATAAGCAGAGGTGCATGGGCTCAAGAAATAAATAACATTCTTCAGCAACCTGCCTATGTTAATGTTGGAGTTGAAGCTTCAATAAATGATAACATTTTAAATGTAAAGGTTGAAGCATATTATACTGATGATAGTCCGGTGAACACTAATAGACTAATTGTTGCTTTAACTCAAGACGGTACCGTAGGACCTCAGGGTGGTTCTCAATATAATCCTGATTATATTGTCTCATCTGCCCCTAACCCAAACTATCAACATGGTGAATACGATTATTTACATATGGATAGGTTAGTTTATATGCTAACAGACATAAATGGAGAACCTTTAAATAATACCTCGTCTGGAACATTCGTTGAAAGATGCTTTTCTTATACTATCCCTTCAATATATAATGATGTACCCGTAGACCTAGAACAACTCAAAGTTACGGCGTATATTTCTGAGACTAATAATGATATAATAAACGGGGCTCAAGCAAATGCTTTACTAAATGAAGAAAATGTATGTGAAGTAAATCAATATGAAATATTTCTCAGCGAAATAATTAATCCTAGCGGTGTTGTCCCTGTTGACGAGGACGAAACTAATGAAGTTTCTGTAGTTTTAACTAATTTAAGTAACGAACTTATTCCAGCAAACGGAGTAACTGTTTGGTATGAAATTAATAACGAATACGTTTCTGAATTAGTGCCAAATTCGATTAATCCTGGTTCCAGCATTACCTATACCTTTTCACAGAATGTAGATTTATCAAACTTGGAAGGAACATTTGTAGTGATGGCCGGAATTGAATCTGAATATGACACGTATATTGATAATAACTCAATAGAAATAGAAGCAGAAATATATAGTTATTGTTCCCCATCGCTTGATTGCTCATACGGAGACGGTTTTCAAAACTTTACCTTTGCGGATATAAATAATGATTCTGATTGTGAAGGATATGGAGATTTCACTAATATTTCTACGGATATTGTTCAAGGCGAATCCTACCAAATGTCATTTACCACAGGCTATGGATCACAAACCTTTAGAGTTTGGATCGATTACAATGATGATTTATATTATTCTCTTGATGAATTAATAGTTGATAATCCCATTTTGGCAAATGGTCAAGGTCCTGGCACATATACAGGCTCAGTTGATGTTATTATACCTGAAGATGCATTATTAGGGTCTCACTTAATAAGAATAAAATCTGCTTATCAAGAATATGTCCCAGATGATCCCTGTGCAATAACAAATTACGGAGAAACTGAAGATTATAGGGTTAATATAGTTGAATCATTAAGCTTGTTAGAAATTGATAATTCAAAGATTAAAATATATCCAAATCCAACAGAGGGTATATTTAATATTTCATTAACAGGTGAAGAATTAAGTTATGAAATACATAATTTTATAGGACAAAAAATAAAATTTGGAGTTTTAAATTCTGGAGATAACAATCTAAATATATCAAATCAAAGTAACGGTGTATATTTTATTAAATTTTATAATAATCAGGGTAAATCAACCAATTATAAATTGATTAAAAAATAAAATTTATAAATTTTTATTAAATGCTGCTGATTAATTTTAGCAGCATTTTTTTTTAATGAAATAAATGGTAAGATTTTTGATTATGAAACTGTGTAACAAAAACATCATGAGTGATTATAAAAAAATACTAGTTTTGTTTGTTTTGACTTTTGGATTTAGTCAAATATTCTCACAACAAAAAAATAAATCAAAAATTGATAATTATTTAAAAGAAGAATTTTCGTTCAATTCTGATAACTTTTCTTTGAAAAATTCAATTGAAACTAATCCTAATTATGATGTTTACTACATTCAGCAAAAATTTAATGGTTTAGAAATACATAATGCTATAACTACTTTATCGATCAAAGATGAAAGCATTTCTTATGTTAAGAATAATTTTATAGACTACAAACTGGGTAAATCATCCTTGAATGAACCAATTATTAGTGGTTATGAAGCTATTCAAAAGACTTTGAATGAATTAAATATAAATTCATTTAAAAATTCACCTGACGGACATTTACATAGTAATCATCATAACATTGAAGCCAAACTTATTTACATACTCAACGACGATAAATTAAGTTTATCATGGAATTTTAATTTCATTACTCCGGATAATAAAAATTGGTACGATGTATTCGCTGATGCTGAATCAGGTAAGGTTTTAAAACTTGAAAACTGGATGATCAATTGTGAATTTGATCATAATAATGGTATTCACGATCATGCCAATCATATCATTTCATTTGACTTGAACGAAAATAAGTCCACCCAAGATGGTTCTTTATACAGGGTGATACCTGTTCCAACCCCAAGCCCAAATCATGGACCATTTGAGCTGGTAAGTAATCCTGCAAGTATAGTTGCTTCTCCGTTTGGATGGCATGATACAAATGGTGAACCTGGTCCTGAATACACAATTACAAGAGGTAATAATGTATATGCTAAAGAAGATGATGAAGGAGATGGATCCCTTTCAGGTCAAGATTATTCACCGGACGGTGGTGAAGAGCTGAATTTTAATTTTACTGCTGATTTAAGTCTTCAGCCAGCAGATAATATGGATGCTTCAATCACAAATTTATTTTACGTAAACAATATGATGCATGATGTATGGTACAGATACGGTTTTGATGAAAGTAGCGGAAATTTTCAAGAAAATAACTATGGCAATGGTGGGAATGACGGAGATAGTGTTTTTGCTGATGGTCAAGACGGTGATGGATTTAACAATGCAAGTTTTGGAACCCCGCCAGATGGTTCAAATCCGCAAATGACAATGTATTTATGGAACGGACCAGCGACAGATGCCCTCACACTCTTGGATGGAAATCTTGCAGGATCATATTTGGGAGTTCCCGCTGGATTTGGAAATTCACTTCCAAATGAAACCCCATTAGTAGGAGAATTAGCATTATTATTTGATATTCCAAGTATTACTGAATTAGAGCCTGATTTAAACGATGGATGTCAACAGATAACAAATGCTGAAGAATTAGACGGTAAAATTGTTGTTATTAGAAGAGGAGAATGCGAATTTGGTTTTAAAATTTTAGCTGCTCAAAATGCTGGTGCTATAGCAGTTATTATGGTAAACAATGTGACAGGAAATCCCATCACTATGGGTGCTGGGGCTCAAGGAGGAAATGTTACGATTCCGTCAATAATGATCAGTCAGTCCAACGGAGAGGCTCTGATAAATGAACTTCTTGGAAATGAAATAATAAACGCTTCACTAATTGACAACAGTACTTATTTGGACTCTGATTATGACACGGAAATCATAGCACATGAATATGGCCATGGGATTTCAAATAGATTAATGGGAGGCGCACAATCATCTGGTTGCATGCAAAATTTAGAGCAACAAGGTGAAGGATTTTCTGACTGGTTTGGCTTAATGCTTACGATGAGAGAAGGGGATTCACCGTCATTAGCCAGAGGAGTTGCCACATATTCATCGGGTCAAGATATTTCTGGAAATGGTTTAAGAAACGCTCCATATTCTCCAGATTTTTCTGTTAATGACTACACTTATGCAGACTCAAATAATACGGCAACTGTTAGCCAACCACACGGAGTTGGTTTTGTATTTGCAACCATGCTTTGGGATTTAACCTGGGCTTTTGTTGACGAATACGGATTTGATCCAGACATAACTTACGGTAATGGTGGAAATAATAAAGTAATGCAACTAATTATTGATGGTTTAAAAGTTGCTCCATGTAGTTCTGGTTTTGTAGATATGAGAGATGCAATAATTCTTGCCGATCAGTTAACAAATAATGGAATTAACAAATGCTTAATATGGGAGGTTTTTGCAAATAGAGGACTTGGATACTTAGCTGAACAAGGTGACGAAGATAGTAGAACTGATCAAGTTGAAGATTTTTCTCTCCCCCCTTCCTGTGAATCCTCATCAAACAATTTAGATACAGGAGTTTTATCAATAAATTCTCCTCAAAGTGGCGTACTTACTCAAAATGAAAATATTTCTGTCTCTGTTAGGAATTTCGGAGTTAATTCTATTACAAACTTTGATATTTATTTTCAAGTCAATAACCAAAATCAAATTACTGAAACAATAAATGAAACAATGGATCCAGGAGATATTATCGAATTTACTTTTGAAAATACTTACGATTTTTCGGTTATGGGGGAATACACAATTTCGGTAGGAACATTACTTGAAAATGACGAAGATTCTTCAAACGACTCAGTTTCCATAAATATAGTTAGCCAAGAGGTCACCGTATGCCCTGATGATTATTCTTTACCAATTGTGTGGAGAGATAATTTTGAGTGCTATGATTCTTTTGCAATTGATAACATAGGAGATTGGATAATTTATGACTTAGATGGAGGTACAACATGGGGAGCTAACGCTGTTGATTTTGAAAATGAAAGCTATGTTGGTGCCGGGATAATATATAATAACTCAGAAGCAACTTCTTCAGGATCTGACATTGAAGAAGAACCCTTATGGAACACCTACGAAGGCGAACAAGGGTTGTATTTTGTTGCATCTGGTGCAAATCAAACTACAACCCCTAATGATGATTGGATGATTAGTCCTGAATTTTCATTAGATGGAATCGGATCGCCAATATTTAGTTTTAAAGCAAAAACATTGAAAGATGATTATGGACTTGAAAGATTTAGAATCGGGGTTGGTAACTCCACAGATTACAACAATTTTACGATAATATCAGAGGGTGCTTATTTAGAAGCCCCAACAGAGTGGACAACTTATGAGTTTGATTTAACCGAGTTTGATGGGCAAAATATAAGAATAGCTATTAACTATGTAGGAAATGATTCATTTGTTTTTCAAACAGATGCATTCAAAGTTGAAGGAACTCTAGGAATAGGTCAAAATGAAATATTAAATTTTGAATATTTTTATAACCCAATTAATGATATACTTAATTTAAAATCAGACGAAGTTCTAAGAAATATTAAAATCTTTAATAGTATCGGGCAATTGGTGCTAGAACAAAATATTAACAGCACCATCTATTCTACTAATCTTAATATGTTGTCAACTTCTATTTACTTTATAAAGGTTGAAGGGGAAGATGGAATAAAATCCATTAAACTACGAGTAAGATAATTTAGATGGCACATAGATAATTTTTTTATCTGTAAAATAGTCATCATTAATAATTTCTGAAATTGGTATTATTTTTTTGGTGGTTAATACAGAGATTTCATTCTGTATATCACCCCCTTTTAATGCAATAATTCCATTTTCAATATCATTATTAGATTTTAGATTAAAACTATTTTCAGACCAATCAATAATTTTATTCATTTTAGCTACGGCACGAGTAACTAAAAAATCAAATTTTAAATCCAATTTTTCTGCCCTTGACCAATGAGTCGTAACATTATTCAACCCTAGCTCTTTTGAAACCTGGTCAACAACCAATATTTTCTTTTTTATACTATCTACTAAATTAAATTTACAGTTAGGAAATAATATAGCTAATGGAATACCTGGAAATCCGCCTCCGGTACCAAGATCTAGTATTGTGGTTCCTTCCTTAAATTCAATAAATTTTGCAATACTCAAGGAATGAAGAACGTGTCTTAAGTTTATATTTTCTATATCTTTTCTAGAAATAACATTGATTTTATTATTCCAATTTGTATAAATAGATTTTAATTTAGAAAATTGTTCAATTTGATCCTGAGTCAAGTTTGGAAAATACTCTAAAATTAATTCCATAAATAAATTTATTTAACAAAAGTATAATATTGTAAACAATAATT
>TARA_B110000003_G_scaffold108278_1_pt1 | contig 11330 bp, 12 predicted proteins | sample TARA_B110000003 | Tara Oceans TARA_B110000003 (sample SAMEA4396424) | marine metagenome | biome: Westerlies Biome; feature: [SRF] surface water layer (ENVO:00010504); material: water (ENVO:00002006), including particulate matter (ENVO:01000060) such as... | depth 5 m
TCGCAAAAAGGGACCTGCTGTATGTAGATCCATGAGCAACTGTAAATTTGTTTCCAAGAAACGTCGTTACTGTCGCAAAAGCAAAAACACCCGTCGTTCTCGTCGTGGTGGTGCTCGTCGTGGAGGTGCTCGTCGTGGTGGTGCTCGTCGTGGTGGTCGCAAATCTCGTCGCCGTCGTGGTGGTTTGAGTGCTGCTCAAATCACACCTTTTGCTTTGACCGCTGCTTTGTTTGCTAAAAAACGTATGCATCGTAAGAGTCGCAAATAAGTTACTCCAACTTAAACAATTTAGATAGTTTTTTTGATATTATTATATAAATGTCTTTTGAAGATAATATCAAAAACTGGGTTACTATTGATAATCAAATTAAAGCTTTGAATGAAAAAACACGTGAACTTAGAGAAGCACGAAATGGGTTATGTGATCAAATTCTTATTCATGCTAATTCAGCTAATTTAGGTAATGCTGTTGTTGAAATTAGTGATGGTAAACTTAAATTTGCTACAACTAGATCCACTGCACCATTGACACTGACATTGATTAAAAACTGTCTAGAAGATGTAATACCCGATCCAGATAGTGTTGTAAAAATTATGAAGTATATTAAGAGTAAACGAGAGGTAAGAACTAGTTCAGATATAAAGCGGTATTATAATTAAATATTTATATCATTATTTATTATATGCAAAATATTAATGAAATTACAGCTGATGATTTAGTTATGACAAAAGAAGGTAATACTGTAATGAGTGGTGGTTACAAAATAGATAATATATTTTTACAAAATAATATATCACCATTATCAACTAATAATTCATCCTCTCAACAAGGAGGAAATTTAAGTTCTGTATTCTCTAATTTAGCTGTTCCTGCCGGATTACTTTTGTTACAACAAAAAACTAAAAAAACTACATTTAATAATATGTATAATAAAGCTTCTGATAAAGTTATTGATTCTACATTATATGATAAATTATTAGATGTTTCTAACAGTAAAAAACAGAAAAAACTAAAAAAAAATAAGAAAAAAACACGGACTAATAAAAAAAATAATAAAAGAAAAACTAAAAAAAATAGATCCTAATTAAATTAAATTTATATTTATTTATTTAATTTAATCATGCTCCTAAAATGTGACCTGATGAAAAATACATCGCATAAACTATAGCATTTAATACAGCTTCTGGTCTACTAGCTATATCGCCACCCATCCAGTGACCAAATATTTCTTGAAATATTAATCCACAAAAACTTATAACTAATCCTTTTCTTAATAAATAAAACTGTACCTTATTACAATATCTATTAACTAAAACCTTATCTTTTATAAGTTCTTTGGTTTTAATTCTATAATTTTCATTATATGATATAGTCGCTTTTTTCACTGTGTAATAATACATTACATAGTACAATAATGCACCCATTTTATTTACTCTATAATAATGTCCACCAAAAAGAGCGTATAAAGACCACATCATTTTTCGTGCAACTAAAGGTTTCAAATTAAATAATGCTGGTAACCAAAATAACATACCATACATTGAATATGGCATTACAGCTGTATGAATCCATGCATTCCATGGAGATAAATGAGCTTCAGCATAGTATTTTATTCCTGCTTCTCCAACCAACATATAATTTGATAGCATGTCATATGACTTATAACCTACTATAGTTGATATTCCACTTGGGACTAACGTGTCCATATTTGAATTTATTATTTCTGTAACATAGTTCATTTATATATTAAAATATATTATTTCTTTTATATTAATATAAAAAATTGATTATTTAAATACTAAAATATTTAATTCATACTCACACTCATATAACATGGCTCCTCTAGAACCTCAAGAGATATATTATCTTGAACGTACCCGCGGATTAACCATTATTGATAACAATAATAATATTATTGGATTTCATAGTGGATATGCCGCCATCGCTCATACAAGTAATTCTATTGGAAAAATTCAAGTTATTAGCAGTACACCTCTTCATAAATCGTGGATTTCAGGTAAAGCAGTACGCATTGCCGGTATGGGTATTAAATTAGTAGAAGATTATATAGTATATGATGAAAATAATAAACCTATCACTGATTTAGTTATTGATGCTTCTGGTTGTGTAATACAATCATAATTCTTTATTCTTAGTAAATTGTTGTATTTTTTTATGAAATGCATCTTCACTATGAAAATATTCATAATCTGGTTGTGTATACAATTTTTTTATAGTAAATAATGATTTTATATAATCATATACATTTGATCGCCAATTTAGTAAATCCTGTTTATATTCTGGTAGATTATATATTATTGGATATGTATAAGAAGCAATCATTATATTTATACTTAAATATACATAAAACTGTATTACTCTACCTAGAGCATAATTTTTTATCTCTGGTATAAATATCGCCTCAAGTTGGTCTAGATATAATCCTATTCCTCCAAAAATATATAACAAGATAAATCCTGATAACATATCTTTCATATTTTCAACCGAATCATTTTTTATAAACTTCATTACTTGTTCTTTACTTAGTGCGTTGGTCATGCCTGTTGTAGATATCATATTGATTAATTTATAAATATTAAATTAATCAATTTCAATTTTTTAATTATTATTACACTGGTATGTAAAGCTAAATGGATTTTTATTATTATAACGTGGATTTCGTCTTCTTATAGAACGCATAATATAATTCTTTTTACCAATAGAATTTGCAATATATTGTTTTTGGTTTCCACCACCCGACATAACTTTATTTGCTTTTACACTACCATAAATGTGATTATGTGTAAAACACGATTGTCCTCCATGTCCTTTTAATCTAAAAGTCATAATTGAATAACCTCCTGTCATTTATATTAGAAGGATATTTTATTCTATAGATGAGAGAATATTATTACTAATAATATGTCCTCCTGATAATGATGGTTCAATATCATGTGTAAAATAATGAGCTTTATCTACTTTGTCATCTATATCTATTACTTGTAAACCATTACTTTTGGCGTAGTTATCTAATTTATTATTCCATAATTCTATTATATCATAATATCTAACATAATTTTGTGATCGTGGATAGTAAATATTACATAAAACAAAACCACATTTGCAACTATTTCTTAAATTATTTATATTACTCGTATATTTATTAAAAATCGTATCTACATGACGTGTTTTACTTACATCAGCCATAGCATATTTATGTAATAAATCATTACCTCCTACACTAACAATTATTTTAGTATTACTATTATCCATATTATTAGGTATTTTACTAAATTGATATTCTAAATCATTGATGGTTGAGTTATCTTCAGCGACTACTAATACATTACCATGTTTATTTTGTAATAAATCTCCTACTGAATCACCCCTATTAACATAGGTATCATTTTTAAATATACTATCTCCCATTAGAACAATATTATTATTATTGTTTGATAATGCTTCTACTACTTTTATGCTATTCATTTTTTTATGATACATTCCAAACAGTATAATACTTAAAATTATTAATGATCCTATAATAAACCTTTTTTTGTACATCACTATATTATAACTATAGCATATTTTTATCAATAAAATTGAATTAAAAATAATTTGGTTATTAAATTATAACAAGATGACACATAAATTTAAGCTATACGACTTTAACTTTTGTGATGCTACACCTGTAGATGATACAGATGATGATTCACAAAATCCATATGTAGATTCTAAAAAATTCATGGTACAAGCATGGGCTATTAATGAACAAGGAAAATCTGCATCAATTACTATTGATGATTTTAGTCCATTCTTCTATGTACAAGTACCTAGTACTTGGGGATCTGCTACTAAAAATAAATTTCTTAATCATCTAAAAACTAAATTAGGTTCTTATTACTCGGATTCAATTATTATCAAAGATTGTAGACTTATTAAACGAAAAAAGTTGTATGGTTTTAATGCTGGTAAAGAATACAAGTTCATATCTATTAAATTTAAGAATACAAGAGCGCTTTCTAAATGTAAGAATTTATGGTATAATATTTCTAAAGATCCAGATAGACCTGGTTGGAATAAATATCGTTTAAAAGAAAATGGGTATACGGGATATGCTAAAACTCCTTTACGTATATATGAAGCAGTCATACCTCCTATATTAAGATTATTTCATATACAACAAATTTCTCCTGCTGGTTGGATTGAATTACCTGATAGAAAACAAATTAATGTTGATAAAACGACTTATTGTGACTATGAATATAATTGTAGTTATAAAGATTTATGTCCTATAAATGATAAGGAAGATGCTGTTCCTTATAAAATCATGAGTTTTGATATTGAAGCGGATTCCAGTCATGGTGATTTTCCTTTACCAGTTAAAACATATAAAAGGCTTGCTACTAATATTGTTGACGTAGTAGAAAGCTGGGATTCTATTGAATTAGATTATCTTCCAGGCTTCTTAAGACGAGCTGTATTAACTGCATTTGAATATGAATGGGATGATGGTATAGACACTATTTATACTAAATCAGAAAAACCTTCTCAAGAAATTATTGAAAAGCTTATTGATGAATGGTTAGAAAAACCTGTTAGAGATTGTGAAATTGAAGATAATGATGAATACAATGCTGAAAATACATTTGAGGCTGTAGTAGATAATGAAGACCTAGATGATGATGAAATGGTTTCTATTAAAAAAAATAGAAAATCTGTTAGAAATGATACTGTTGTGGAATTATTGATGCGCGAACGAGTTAAACGTGATAGTAAAATTACAGAAATTAATCAAGCATTAACCAGTGTATTTCCAAAAGTTGCTGGTGATAAAGTCACATTTATCGGATCTACATTCCTTAATTATGGCGATAAAAAACCTTATCTTAATCATTGTATTGTTCTAGGATCATGTAGTGAACTTCCTAATGTAAATAATCAAGAAATTATTAGATGTGAAACAGAAAAAGATGTTATTATAGAATGGGCAAAATTGGTTCAAGAACAAGATCCACATATCGTTATTGGATATAATATTACAGGTTTTGATTGGGAATATATGTTTAGACGAGCTATGGAAACCGGTTGTGTAGATGACTTCATTAAATTATCTAGAAATGTTGGAGAAAATGCTGTTAAACGTGACTGGAAAACTAAGAAACTTAAATTAAAAGATTCAGTCATCAATATTGCTAGTGGTACACACGAGCAAAAATATGTTGATATGAATGGTAGACTACAAATTGATCTTTATAATACATTTAGACGTGAACACAATTTAACATCATATAAATTAGATTATGTATCAGGTCACTTTATTGGTGATGGAGTTAAAAAAATAGATAATAATGAGGAAAACACAACTATATATTCTGATAATCTCAGCGGATTAGAAGTAGGATCTTGGATACACTTTGAAGAGATTAGTTATAGTACAGATTATTATAAAGACGGTAATAAATTTGAGGTTATTGATTTATATGATAATCATTTTGTTATTAAAGGTATTGAGAATCCTGATATGAATAAAAAAGTCCGGTGGTGTTTAGCTAAGGATGATGTAACACCACAGGATATTTTCAGATTAGCTCGTCAAGGTCCTAATGAACGTGCTATTGTAGCAAAATATTGTATTCAGGATTGTAATCTTGTACATGAATTATTGCTTAAATTAGATATTGTAACTGGATTGGTTGAAATGTCAAAACTGTGTAGTGTACCTATGAATTATCTTGTTATGAGAGGACAAGGTATTAAACTTACTAGTTATATCTCTAAAAAATGTAGAGAAAAAGGTTATCTTATTCCATGTATTGATAAAGATGAATCTGAAGATGGATATGAAGGTGCTATCGTATTAGAACCCAGAACAGATTTATATTTTGATGAACCTATTGGTGTTAATGATTATAGTTCACTTTATCCATCGTCTATGATCAGTGAAAACTTATGTCATTCTAGTAAAGTATGGAGTAAAGAATATGATCTTGAAGGTAAGTTATTAGAAGAATCTGGAGAAAAGGATGGTGATAATAACTATAAATATGATAATTTACCTGATTATAAATATGTTAATGTACAATATGACACTTTCACATATGTACGTAAAACTCCTAAGGCTGCTGCTAAAAAAGTTAAGGTTGGATACAAAATTTGTCGTTTTGCAGAACATAAAACGCAAGGGAAAGCTGTTATACCATCAGTATTACAAGAACTACTTATTTCAAGAAAACAAACTAAAAAATTATGTAAAGACGAACCCGATCCATTTATGAAAAATGTTTATGATAATAGACAGTTAGCTATTAAACTTACTGCTAACTCTTTATATGGACAGACTGGTGCTAAAACTAGTCATTTCTATGAACCGGATGTAGCAGCATCATGTACTGCTATTGGCAGAAAATTATTAACATATGCAAAAAGAATTGTTGAGGAAGTATATGGTGATAAAATATGTGAAACTAAAAACCATGGTACAGTCAGAAGCAAAGCCAAATATATATATGGTGATACAGATTCTGTATTCTTCTGCTTCTATCTAGAGGAACTTGATGGTACTAGAATTAAGGGTTCTAAGGCTCTTGAAATTACTATTGAACTATCACAAGAAGCTGGTGCATTAGCATCTAAATTTCTTAAATATCCACACGATTTGGAATATGAAAAAACATTTATACCATTCTGTTTACTATCTAAAAAAAGGTATGTCGGAATGTTATTTGAATTTGACATAAATAAAGGTAAAAGAAAAGAAATGGGTATTGTATTAAAACGTAGGGATAATGCACCTATTGTCAAAGATATTTACGGTGGTGTTATAGATATTTTAATGAAAGAAAAGAGTGTTGATAAAGCTATAACATTCACTGAACAAATGTTACAAACTCTTGTTAATGGTGAAGTACCTATTGAAAAATTGATCATTACAAAATCTCTTAGATCTAATTATAAAAATCCTAAACAAATCGCTCACAAGGTTCTAGCTGATAGAATAGGTATACGTGATCCAGGTAATAAACCTAGGAGTGGTGATAGAATTCCTTATGCGTATATTGTTAATCCGGATAAAAAAGCTTTGCAAGGCAATCGTATTGAGACACCTTCATATATTAAAGATAATGAACTACAATTAGATTACGCTCATTATATTACTAATCAAATTATGAAACCTTTATTACAAGTATTTGCTTTAGTTCTTGATAAGATCAGTGGATATAATAAAGATCGTTTACAGAAAAACATTGATAAATATACTGAAAAGTTGAGCGATAATCCTGAAAAACTTGCAGCTAAAATAATTCAGTTGCGTGAAAAAGAGGCACAAGCAATTATATTTGATAAATACATTAAAATGGTTAAATAAATATTTTGTATTATAATAAAATTGAATTCATAATAAAATATTTTTTTACCTTAAATCATGAACTATACTACTAATAAAGAAGGTACTATTTATTATTTTGATGTTGATCCTGGATACGATACTATTAAGAGAATTACTAATGGTTTATTTAGTGTACTACATTTAGTTGATGGAAGAACTATGTTCATTAATGAAAGAGGTAGTCTCGTCTCTCCTATTAATAAAGAGGCTGGCAAGATGTATGGTATCAAAATATATGGTAATATTGTTATTGTTGGTAAAATATAAATAGTTTAATACGTAAATACTTAAAAATTTATTTTTTTATTAATATAAATGAGCGCTTTTGCTACTAAGGAAAATAAAGGTTTATTATGGAATACATTAAATGAATCTGGTTATTTTAATGGTATTGAAAATTCTGATTATAATGTTGTCAAACAAAATTTTGAACAACTTATCTCCCAGACTAATGTTTCATCTAAACAAAATATTCTTGATATTAATAAACAATTTATTGCTTATTTTTCCAACTATTTAACACAATTTAAGAATAAAAAACTCACCCCTAATACTAATTTAGAACAGGTTTATAGTGCTGATGCTAGACGTAAGGCTTCTACTGATCAATTTAATTATGCTTTACAGTCTAGACAAACTGAACGTAATGATAATGAACCAAAAAAACCTACTAGCCTTGATTTCAGTGATACTAGTAGTGGTGATCGTCCAATTAAAGATATGGATGCTCAATTAGCTAAAATGATGGCTGATAGACAATTAGATATCGCAGTAGACGATAAAGATATTAATAAAGCTGAAAAATGGATAAATAATGGTCAAAAGAAAAGTGTTACTTTTAGTAATGAAAAAATAGAACCAGTTTCTAATAATTCGGATTTTTTATCTAAACTTAAAACTGTAGATAACGTACCTACTATACCAATACCTAGTATTAGTGATAATTCTATATCAGAATTCTCAAGTAACCAAGATTTATCTCAAAGTGATAAATCTGTTATTATTCAAAAAATCAATATTATTCAGACTGAAATTGATAATATTAAGGAAATATTAAAAAATTAAAATACTCTTAATTAATAACATATGGAATACAATACATATATTATTAATTTGAAACGGGATCATGTTAAATATAAAAATATATCAAACCGACTTAATTCTATAGGTATGGAACACACTAGATTTGACGCGATTGATGGACGAAATATAAATAGTAAATATGATGATTATATTTCTCAATATAAACCATTCATTCCTAGAGCTATTATTGGATGTGGGTTATCTCATTTTTTAGCATGCAAAGAACATTTTGATAAAGATAAGGATAAAGTCGCATTGATTCTTGAAGACGATGCTATACCATTATTTAAATCAAAAAATTATATAAATACAATTATAGATAAAGCGCCTAATGATTGGGAAATCATTCTCTTATATACTCAAGGTAAAACCAATTATAAAGACAAAAATTGGGATAGTAATAAATATATGGGTAGTACGATGGCATATTTAATTAATTATAACGGTTATAAAAAACGATATGATAACTATAAACTTGTAACTCATACTGATATTGAAAGAATTTACACTAATTGTATAATATATAAAACCCCTGATATGTGTTTCGCTCCTGATTCATGTGAATCATCTACTAGTTCCGATAACAAATCATTTAATATACTGTATCAATTCTTAGATAAGTTTTATTCATGTGAATTAGAAAGTGAACTTACTGGATTTACTGGAAGTATGGTATCCAGATATAAAATTATAAGAATACCATACGTAGAAATAGAATTAGATCAACTAGAATTATTTATATTTATTTCTATCATTTTATCTATTATAGCTTTATTTACATCAAAAAATAAGTTTAATACCATCTCTTATTGTATGACAAATAGTTTTATATTTTTAGTATTATATATTTTACTAATGAAGTTATATATAAATATAATTAACTAATCATTTGAATTCTAATTTTCCTTTGTAATCTATCTTCATCTATAAAGATATATAATTTTAATTTTATATCTTTGTATTCATACATCTCTTCACGAACAGTAAGTCGTGAAACTAATTTAATTTCTGGTATATAACAGATATATTGGTACAACCCATCATTTCGTCGTATCATATCAAATATATTTCCATCATACACCTTATCTAATACATTTTCATTCGTCATGACATAATGTAACAAATTACAATCTACTTGCACTCTTCTTATAGCCCTCATAGTTGTATTAATATATTCTAATCTATTTAACCAATGATTATAAAAATCTGATGCATTATCAGTTAGAGTTGTTAACCCTAAGTTTTTTTGTAAAATTATTATGTTTAATAAATCTGGTAATCGTCTAATGGGAGATGTTACGTGTACATAGCTGTCTAAATCTAGTATATCATGTTTTATATCATCACAATATGTTACATATTGTCCTCCTGAACTATTCCAAATTTTGATAAATTTAACAAACTCATCTGGAAGTTCATCTGGTAATTCAGGTACTTTTCCTAGTACTGCTGATCTGTAAATACCATTTTTTGAATTTATCATCTCTTTTGCTGTATAATAATTCATTAATATCATTAAATATGCTACTACATCATGACTATCTGTTACATTTCTCACAAATTTATGGCTTTTTGAAAGAATTTTAACTTTACTTAACATGGTTTGATATACATTATCATTATGCATATCAATCTCTTCGTATCTATAATTTTTTTTTACTCGTATCAAAGTATTTTTATAACTTATATTTGTTATCTTATTATCTGTTATCTCTACATCACATGTTACTGTGAAACGTCTTAAATTTTCTATCAGACTACATAAACAATCTGCTAAGCATGTTGGTAGCATAGGTCTTTTTCTATCAGGTAAATATATGGTTGAAATTCTTTCTGAAAAAGACTCCCATAAACCCAGTGCATCTAACCAAATAGATACATTTGATATGTAAATACTAATTATATATTTATTATCATTTATTATTTGAATACTCATTGCATCATCAAAATCCTTACTATTTACGGGATCTATTGATATCACATTATAATGTAGCCTGTCTTCTATATTTTCATATGTTGACATTATTTGATCAATATATTCATCTTCTGATTTTTTCTTCAATACTCTTGAAGTATCTCTTGAAAATTCTTGAATAGACGCATATAAGCTTTTACAATATAACTGATATTCATAAAAATTATCCAAACTTTCTACAGTACCTAACGTGTTTAATAATGTTCCATGTGGATGTTTATTATCCCAATTAGAATATTTAAATACTACATAGTTATTGACTACATATTTACTATGACCCATTCTTTTTATCTCTTTACCTGCTAAGAATATAGGTAATCTTCTATCGTCTGGAATCAATTTATATAGCATTTTTTTACCTTTTCTACCATATGTTATACCTGATAATACCAATACTCCGGGTATATTAGTACTCGCCTGTAAAACTGAATGCAGTAACGAGACCTCACCGGTTTTGGTATTTAAAGTAAAGACATCTCCTGAAAATAATTTTGACTTTATTGGACAAAATTTATCTGGTGCATCAACTTTATCTAGAGTACCATCTAAATAAAGCTGCCAATTTTTATAATTTCTATCTTCTATACAAATCTTACATGTTATCATGTTTCTAATATCACTTTGTGTAGATTATGTCGCTTTGATTTTTTTATTTTCAATTTTCTCATTTTTTAATATTTTTGTATTGTCTACATCACTATCTATCTTTAAATCTGATATATCAGTTGTACCTACATCTACATCTGTTGTAGGTACCATATTGTTATTACTTTTATTAAATGTATCTACTAAATTTTCAACCGATCTAATTTTAACATTCTGACTCTGTAATAAACCCATTGCTAATTCCGGTAATATTGCAAAATTATTCATATAAGTTCTAT
>TARA_B110000003_G_scaffold27916_1_pt1 | contig 11318 bp, 8 predicted proteins | sample TARA_B110000003 | Tara Oceans TARA_B110000003 (sample SAMEA4396424) | marine metagenome | biome: Westerlies Biome; feature: [SRF] surface water layer (ENVO:00010504); material: water (ENVO:00002006), including particulate matter (ENVO:01000060) such as... | depth 5 m
AGATGAAACATACGATGATTGCTCATGGAAAATGGCTTTCACCGGAAATAGGATTTGCTCCAATAGCCGATGGCAATTTTTTACCATTAGATCCTATGAAAAATTTTCATGACTCACCTATAAAGCTAATAGTAGGAACGACCGCTGATGAATATAGGCTTTGGTCAGAGTTTGAGCCGTATTATAAAAATCTTAGTGAAAATAATTTTTATAGGAGGCTTAGCAAAATATTTCAAAAAGAAGATATAAATAAAATCGCAGGTAATTATTTGTCCAAGAATCCTTCGAAGGATGATTTTAAGGATGCATTGTCCAATATCATGACTGATTGGACATTTGGGATACATGCACTGGCATTATTAGAGCAGCATCAAAATAATTCTTATGGCTATTTTTTTAATGAGCCTAGCCCTGTTTTAGGTGGTAAATTAGGCGCTTATCACGCAAGTGAGCTACCATATGTTTTTGGTATAGCAATGAAAGATATTTTTAAAGATTTTTGCTCTATGGATGCCCAAAAAATTTCGAATTTTTTTCAAGTATCTTGGACTCAGTTCGCAAAAACTGGCTCTCCTTCTTCGGATTTAATTCATTGGGATACTTACCAAGTCAATCAATCAATTGCGTTTATAAATTCTGCCCCTAAAATTAAAACTATTCAAAATAAAGAAAGGATAAAATTGCTTTATGAATCAAAAAAAACCTACTAAGCATTTATTAATAACTACCTTATTTCTATTTCTTTTAGGGTCATGCATGAATTCCATTCAGCAAAGTGACTCTTTAACGATTGCTACCTCATCTGGAGTCACTCAAGGAATATTAAATAAAGATGTTATAACTTGGGAGGATATTCCTTATGCAATCCCCCCAGTAGGAGGTCTTCGCTGGAAGGCTCCTAGAGCATTAGTTTCTCCTGAATTAAACATTAAACCTCAAGAAAGAAATGGTTGTTTGCAGGAGGCTAGTATTTATGCAGGCATTCAAGGTGATGGAATTGTTGGACAAGAGGATTGTTTATACCTAGACATTAAAGCTCCTGTAAATAATTTAAATAGAAGGCTTCCAGTAATGTTTTGGATACATGGTGGCGGTAATACATCTGGTGTTAAAGATTACTATGATTTTTCAGCGCTAATTAGTGAACATCAGGTACTTGTTGTAACAATTAATTATCGTCTAGGTGCTATGGGCTGGTTTACTCATCCTGCAATACAAGGACTCCAAAGTGGAATTGATAAAACCTCTAATTTTGGCACTCTCGACATTATGGAAGCACTAAAATGGGTAAAAACTAATATCCAAAGTTTTGGAGGTGATCCTAATAATATTACAATTTTTGGAGAGTCTGCTGGAGGAAATAATGTACTATCTCTTCTAGCTTCACCCATGGGCGATGATCTTTTTCATAAAGCTATTTCTCAATCAGGCTATACAACCAGTTTTACAAAAGAAGAAGCCATCGGAGTAAATCAAAAAGGAATTATTCTTAATCAATTAGGATCTGATCCAGTCTTATCAAAACACGACTTATCAGGATATGGCAGTATAAAAAACTTATTTAATTCAAATCCTTTGAAATACGGAGAAGAATATCAGCGTTATTTGAGATCTCTTGATGGAAGAGCCCTGTTAGAGACCTACGAAAAAATTTCCAAAGACACCTATGATCGGCTCCCACTTCTTACCAGAGATGGAATAGTTACTCATACTAATGGAGTCAGCGCAGGGCTGGCTTCTTCTCAAAAGAAAAACAGCATTCCAGTTATTGCAGGATCAAATAAGGATGAACTATCACTTTGGCTTGGATCTAATAGATATTTTGTCAATGCATCATACCCCTTCACAAAACTTATACCTATCCCAAAAATTGAATTCAAAAAAGAGGGTTTATATAAGTTATGGGTTAAAACTCGCTCGCAGGGTTGGAAGCTAAGAGGTGTCGACGAGCCCTTGATGGAGCTTGAAAAAGCTGGGTTTGATTCATTATATGCATATAGATTTGATTGGGATGATCAAGCATCTTCATACTTTGCAGATTTCCCTAATTTAATTGGAGCAGCTCATGGCTTTGAGATTTCTTTTATCACTGGAGACTATAGATTTGGACCAATTGGACGTTATGTTTATCCAAAAGGAGATTTAAGAAATCAAATGCAGGAAACCATGATGAATGCATGGGCTTCGTTTGCAAAAACGGGCATTCCAAATACTGGTAAAGATCTGCAATGGGAAAAATTTGATTCAGAAGGCAGGGTGTTCATGAGGCTTGATTCAGACAAGTATTTATCTACAGACAAGGAGATGCTGTCTCTTGAATTTATCTTGGAGAATCTAAGATTATCGCCAGAAGGAACACTTTTAGAAAAATGTTTGTTAGCAGAAGAAACTTTTTTTAATATTGGGGACCCTCTTGAGGATGATTTTAATAAATGGAACCAGGGAGCTTGCAAACAGTTTGATATGGATTTTGAACGAAAAAAAATAGAAACTGATTTAATTGAAGAATACGGTTCTGCAACTGTATACTAATGAGCTCACTTCCAAAGGTATTTCTTTTAACAGGCTTCATCACCATTTTTTTTTCAAGCTGCGGATCTGACGTAGATCCTGGACAAATAGAGGGACCTCCTCGTTCTAGCGAGGGGATATTTCAACAAGACTTAAAATTTTTTCAGACTAAGGAAAGTTTATTGGGAACTAATTCAGACGATACATCCCAAATTCTTTTTGGAGATTTGCATGTTCATACAACATATTCTATTGATGCATTTACTCTAGAGCTACCGATGATGGGTCTGCAGGGGGCACATGATAGCTCTATGGCTTGTGATTTTGCCAGGTATTGTGCAAATCTAGATTTTTTTAGTTTCAACGATCATGCTGAGGGACTCACTCCAGATCATTGGCGTGAACAGAAAAAAATCATTCAACAATGCAATATCTCAAATAAAGATTCTGCAATTAATGACTTGGTTGTATTTCCTGGATGGGAGTGGACGCAAATTGGTACTTCCAAAGAAAATCATTGGGGCCATAGAAATGTAATTTTTAAAGATATTCAAAATCTTCCTGCTAGGCCAATTGGCAGTAGAACTCCTGATTCAGGATTGGGAGTCTTTGACACAACTGAACAAGCTGTAAGCGCAAGATGGTTAGATGTATTTAATTTTAAGCGCTACTCAGATTTAAAATGGCTGCTCAATGAGGTAAGAAACATACCTTATTGCGAGGAAGGTATTGCTTCTCCAGATCTCCCGCTTGATTGTTATGAATATGCAAAAACTCCTAGAGACTTATTTTCTAAGTTAGATGAATGGAATCTTGATAGCATTGTCATACCTCATGGTCAATCATGGGGTTTTCATGTCCCATTAGGAACTTCTTGGGATAATCGCCTTAATTTTGAAGGCCATGATCCAAGTAAACAAATTCTTCTAGAAATTATGTCTGGTCATGGCAACAGCGAAGAGTATAGGGACATTGCATCCGCAAATTTTCTTCAAGACAATACAATGAGCTGCCCTGAGCCAACTGATGACTTTCTTCCATGTTGTTGGCAAGCTGGTGAAATGCAAAAAAAACGCTGTGAAGGACTTACAGCTGATGAGTGCAATGCAAGGGTTGAGCTAGCAAAACAATATACCTTAGCTGGAGGCCCTTATACCAATATGGTTTTTCCTGAGGCTAAGCCGGAGGAATGGATGAGCTGCGATCAATGTACTGACTGCTTTAAACCAGCATTTAACTATAGACCTAAACAATCTGCTCAATATGCTTTAGCTATTTCAAATTTTGAACAGTCTAAAAAATCCCCACAGAGATATAATTTTGGATTTATAGCCTCAACAGATGATCATACTGCAAGGCCAGGAACGGGTTATAAGCAATATGAAAGACGAAAGATGACTTTTGCTACTGGTGTTAAATCAAAAATGTGGGAGTATCAGTATGAAGCTGAAGACCCTACTTTCCCTGAAATTCCAAAAATTACGCCCGGTGAAAGTCAGCCTGATAGTGAGAGAGTCTCTAGTTTTGTATATCCAGGTGGCATTTTAGCTGTGCACGCCAAGGGAAGAGGCAAGGATGCAATTTGGGAAGCTTTAAAAAATAAAAATGTTTATGGCACCAGTGGTCCTAGGATTTTATTGTGGTTTGATTTGATAAATTCTCCTGATGGAAAAGTTCCAATGGGCTCTGAAATTACAATGAGCCAAAATCCAAGGTTTATAGTTAGAGCTGCAGGAAGCTTTAAGCAAAAACCTGGCTGTTCAAATGAATCAATAGATTCTCTTTCATCAGAAAGGCTAGATTACCTTTGCGCAGGCGAGTGTAATAATCCAAGCAATGAAAGAGAGGTCATTGAAAAAATCGAGGTTATTAAGATCACCCCGCAAATTTATGCCGGTGAGGCAATTAGTCCACTTATTCAAGATCCCTGGAAGTCTATTCCATGCCAAGGAACAGGCGAGTGCATGATTGAATTTGAAGATGAAAATTTCTCTAGAGATAGCGTTTATTATGTTAGAGCTATTCAGGGGTCTACTCCTGCAATAAATGGTTCACCCTTATCTGAGAGAGAGAGTTTTAAGCTTTGTAAGGGAAGTTTTAGAACTGATTTGGAAGATAATTGCTTAAGTATGACCAACGAAAGAGCATGGTCCTCTCCAATTTATGTGGATAAGCCTTAAATTGCTTGTTGTTTTATTTGGTTAGCAGTTGAGCGCTTTATTTTAATTAAATCAGCAATTTTAAAAAATAAATTTTCTTCGTATGCATCAATCACCGAATCAGCAGTAACTAACTCCCAAAGAACTTTTAATAATTCAATTTTTTCTTCATTTGTATGCGTATCATTAATTTTCTTTATTGAAGGATAAAAAGAAACAGAACCCTCTGTCTCATCAATAATTTTCTTAACAATGGTACTTGCTTTTAGATCTTCAGTAGCTAATTTATCTGCTCTTTTTTTAATCAACTCTAATTCTGTCTTCGCGAGGGTGCCATCGCTAATTGCTATTTCAAACATCAGTCTAAGCGCTGCATCAGCGTCATGAGTGCTAACTAAATCAATGGTTTGTCTCTTTTTAAATAAATTTTTTAACATTTGTATGATTTAAAAAAAATTTTTTAAATTAGCAATACCCAGTTTATTTGTTAGGTATTTTTTTGGAAAATTTATAAAAGTTCCGATTAAAATCATAGTATCGATTTTTAAAGATTTGTGTTTCATATAAAGTAGATCTATTTCAGCTAGTAGGCTGGGGTTACTCATATCATATCCAAGAATTTGGGCTAGTCCAGTGATACCAGGTTTAATTTGATGAATTCCATTTAGTAACCTTGCATCCTCAAGCTCAGTTTGAGATTTTAAGCCAGGTCTTGGCCCAATTAAGTTTATATCCCCTTTTATGACATTATATAATTGAGGAAATTCATCCAACTTTAGCTTTCTAATTATTTTACCTGTCTTTAGTTGAAAACTATCTGTTAACTCATGCGTTCCAACTTGAGGCGCGTCTCTTTTGAGCGTTCTAATCTTATAAATTGTAAAAATTTTTTGGTTTAAACCTAATCTTTCTTGTTTAAAGAAGAATGGGAGACCATCCTCAATAATCACGGCCAGGGCTGAAATGCAAATAATAGGGGTCATGACTAGTAAACCAGAAATGCAAATTATATTTCTTATAGCTGAAATGATCATAGTCTTCAATTAAACTGAGTATTTTAAATGATTAATATGAATATTGCTTTAACGGGAGCAAATGGCTCCATTGGAAGAGAACTTACACCTTTTTTAAAAGGACTTGGGCATAATATCTATACCATATCATCCTCTGTCCAGAGCGATGGAGAGTGTATATTTTCATATGCGGATCTTTTTGAAAAGACTATAAATGTTAAAATAGACATCTTTTTTCACCTCGCAACAATTAACTCGCAGCTGAGTGAAAATGAAATTGGTCTAGAAACTCAACTAACCAAAGATATACTTTCCTCTTTGCCTTCTTTAAATTGTAAAAAATTAATATTTTTAAGCTCAGCTAAGGTATACGGCGATAATACATACTCATCAATTATTTTTGATGAGAAGTCGCCACTCAATCCATTGTGTTCATATGGAAAGGCAAAAAAATTATGTGAGGAACTCATTCAATTGGAGTCAGAAAATCTTGGTATTTACCCAACTATTTTTAGATTGCCTCCTGTATTGAATCAATCATATGATTCGGGTTTAGGAAAACTTATAAGACTCTCAAGATTTAGAATTCCAATTCCTATTCTCTATCAAGGTTTCGTTAATCAAAGAAGCTTTCTATCTTTTAATAACTTTAAAGAAACAATAAATTTCTTTCTAGAAAATGAAGATCTGCTATTTCAAAATGAAATTTATAATGTTTCCGACAGTGAATTCATTTCTTTGAGTCAATTATTACTTGCTCCTAAAAAATGTTATTTGTTAAAGATTCCTTTAAAAATCTCTGAACTTTTTTTTAAAATTCCTTTTTTAAATAGGTTTCTTCTCAGGCTTTATGGTAATTTTGAACTTAATAATTCAAAGCTTGAAGCAATAATGAATGTTAAACTAAAAACTACAAATCAATCACTGCCAAGAATATATTCATGAACTTTATAGGATTTAAGCTGAATCAACTTGGTAGAAGGCAGAAACTTTTCATTGTTTTGTTTAATGATGGTATCTTTGCGCTAATTTGCTGGATTGTATTTGGCCCTCCCATGGCTACATATATTGCTTCAGAGTTTTCTAGCGGATTGATAAATATTTTTTATGATCAGTGGCCATCCTTTATTTTTCCTTTAGTTTTTTCACTCGGCTATCTATATGTTTTTGGTTTTTATAAATCTTTAATTAAATTTTTTGATTCCAAAGATTCCATTCTTTTGAGTGTCAGTGGCTCGATGATTTTTGGCTTATCATGGTCAATAATTTATATTACCCAATTCCAAATTATTTCTACAAACTTTCTTGCTATAGCTCTACTTCAAGGATTTCTTTTATCAGCAGTTTTTTACGCGTTTTTAAATATTTCTCGAGATATTGCAAAGTATCTTTTGTACCCTCATAACACCGATAAAGATGCAAAAAATATTGTCATATATGGAGCAGGGGCCTCAGGAAATGAATTATTTCAATCTATTCTTTTAGATCCCTCAAAAAAGCTCCTAGCTTTTTTTGATGACTCTAAAAACTTAAAAGATCGACAAATAAATAATATTCCGATTTTAGGAACTTTTGAGCAGTTAGAACAGCTAAAGAAAAAATATCCTGACTTAGAGGTTTTGCTTGCCATCCCAAGTATTGAGACGTCAAAAAGAAGAAAAATAATAGCTTGCTTAGAAGAAATTAAAGTGGCTGTTAGAACTGTCCCTTCTTTTAATGAGTTAATATCTGATCAGAAAAAAATGACAGACATTCAAAACCTTTCCTTGGATGATTTATTGCCTAGAGCAAGAGTAAAAAATGATTTTCTTTTGAACATCCATGACAAAACTCTATTTATCTCTGGGGCAGGAGGATCAATTGGCTCTGAGATTGCAAGACAGCTTTTAAGCAATGCTCCTGAAGCAATAATCCTTTTTGACGTTTCTGAGTTTAATTTATTCTCCATAGAGAGGGAATGCCAAGCGATTAAGGGTTCCAAAGACATTAAAACTAAAGTTATACCAATAATAGGAGATATTAGGGATTTAACCAGTTTGAAATTTCTCTTTAAAAAATATGCAATTAATTGTGTATACCATGCAGCTGCATACAAGCACGTTCCTCTTGTCGAGGATATAAATAACATTACTAAAGCTACTGAAAATAACGTAATAGGCACATTCAATCTAGCGCAGGCATCAATTGAAAATAATGTTGAATCTTTTGTAATGATATCAACTGATAAGGCTGTTAGGCCATCTAATATTATGGGTGCATCTAAAAGAATGGCTGAGATGATAGTTCAGTCACTTAATGAGCAAAATTCAATAACAAAACTTTCAATGGTTAGGTTTGGAAATGTGATTAATTCATCTGGATCAGTTATACCGCTTTTTTTAGATCAAATTTCAAAAGGAGGCCCTGTAACGGTGACTCACAAAGATGTTACAAGATATTTTATGACTATCCCTGAGGCCTCTAATCTTGTTCTTCAAGCCGCTGAAATGTCTGAAGGGGGAGAAGTATTTATTCTTGATATGGGGGAGCAATTAAAAATATATAATCTTGCTAGAAAGTTAATACATCTTTCTGGCAGGAGTATTTCACAAGATGGAGATAATAGTGGGATAGAAATTCTTGAAATTGGCTTGAGGCCTGGAGAAAAGATGTTTGAGGAGCTTTTGATTTCAGGAGATCAACTTCCAACAAGTAACTCTAAGATTTTTAAATCTATTGAAGCCTTTCCAACTAAAGAGACTATGCAGGACCTGGTTTCCAAAATAAAAAGCTCAATTGAGCAAGATGATTTTGAAAGTATAATCCATATTTTTAAAGAAAATGTTGAGGGGTATAGAAATGAGTCTAAATAAAATTTTAACTAGCGTTCTCTTTTTATTTTTAGCTAGTCAAAAATTATTTTCTTTAGATATAGATCAGCTAGTTCTAGAACCAGGTTTTAAGATATCTGTTTATGCAGATTCTCTTGATGCACCAAGGCAAATGGCTGAAGGAAAAAATGGAACTATTTTTGTTGGTGAGAGGAGCGGTCAGATAATAGCCTTAATAGATTCTGACCATAACGGACAAGCTGATTCAAAAATTATCTTGGCGAAGGGTCTGAAATATTCAACAGGTGTGAGCCTTTTCAATGGAGATTTATATTTTTCAGAAATCAGCAAAATTTGGAAAATTGAAAATATTGAAAAATGGGTAAGTAATTATAATAATGCAGATACCAATCTTCCTAAAAAAATTCTCGTAGTGGATAACCTGCCAAATGATCAATGGCATGGTTGGAAATGGTTAAAACATGATCAAGCCGGAGGTATTTACTTTAATATCGGAGCGCCTTGCAATATTTGTCTATCAAAGAATCCCCAATATGCTTCGATCCTAAAGTTTCAAGATGGTGAGATTAATTATGTTGCTAAAGGTGTTAGAAATAGTGTTGGGTTTGATTTTCATCCAGTAAGCAAACAGCTTTTTTTTACTGACAACGGAAGAGATTGGCTTGGGGATGACTCACCATCTTGTGAGTTAAATAGACTAGATTTTGATGGACAGTTTTTTGGGTATCCATTCAAGCACGCATCTAACATTATTGATCCAGAATTTGGCCATATTAATCCAGGATATGATTTTATTGACCCCATCTTAGAGCTTGGTGCTCATGTTGCTCCTACAGGCATAAGTTTTTATGACGCCAATATGTTTCCAGCAAAAATGAAAAACAACCTTTTTATTGTCTTACATGGTTCGTGGAATAGAACTGAAAAAGTTGGTTATAAAGTTATTCGGGTGGAAATAGATGAAAGTGGTAATGCGATCAATTCAAATGATTTTATAACTGGCTGGCTAAAAAACGGTAAAGTTATTGGTAGACCTTCCGCTCCTCTGGTCAGAAATGATGGAAGTCTTTTGATATCTGATGATAAAGCAAATGTTATATATCAAGTAACATATCAAAATCAATAATGAGAGTGAGTATTTACGGCTACGGTGTTGTAAGAAAATTTAGATATACATCAAACCAATCTTTAGCGTTTCTTGAATCTTATTTGAAAGATATATTTTTAAATGATTGATTTTAACCAGTCCTTGCATATTGCAAAGTCAGCCGCATTGCTTGCTGGAGAATTTTTATTAAAAGCTCAGGGAAGCGATCTTAAAATTTTGTTAAATCAAGATCGAGACCTTAAGCTACAAATTGATATTGATACTGAGAAGATTATAAAAGATCACATATCATCACATAGTAATTATTCAATCCTGGGAGAAGAGACTGGTCTTAGTAATAAACTGGGTGAATTCTTCTGGGTTATAGACCCCCTTGATGGAACATCAAATTTTTTAAGAGGCATTCCAATTAGTTGCGTTTCTATTGCATTAATGCATGAATTGGAACCTGTGCTAGGAGTCATTTATGATTTTAATCATAAAGAGATTTACTTTGGACATAAGGAATCTAAAGCCTTTATGAATGATCAAGAAATTCAGGTTTCATCATTATCTTTAAAAAATGAATCTACTTTATTTACTGGTATACCAGCGAAAACTAATTATTCTGATGATGAGTTCAATCAATTGATATCTACTTTCCAGTCTTGGAAAAAAATTAGAATGATTGGATCTGCAGCAATGGCAGCAGTATATATAGCAGCAGGAAAGGCAGAAAGATATCAAGAGAAAGGAATTTTTCTATGGGATGTTGCAGCTGGCGCATCTATTGTAAGCGCCGCAGGGGGAAAAGTATCAATAAGCAATCTTCAGCAAGATTATAGGGTAGATGCAATGTTTTCCAATAATCAAATTGAAGAGATGGCTTCTTAATGGTGAAAGGACTACTTTGGTTAAGATCTGATTTAAGGCTTGATGATAATCCTGCATTAAATGCTGCCTTGAGTGAATGCGAAGAAGTTCTAGCAATCTATATTTTTTCTCATTCCCAGTGGGAAATTCATAACGAATCAAATATTAAGCATGAATTTTTAGTAAATAATTTAATTTTGCTTAAAGAATCACTAGAAAGCTTTGGCATTTCTCTCATTGTCATTAACACCGAATCTTATAAAACTTTACCAAAAGATTTATGTTCCATTGCGGTTGAGCAGAAAATAGACCGTGTATTCTGGAATAATGAGTTTGGGTTTAATGAAACCATTAGAGATCAAAATTCAAAAGAGCTTTTGAAGGAAAATAATATTTCCTCTTCATCATTTCATGATCAGGTTATTTATCCGCCGGGGTTTTTAAAGACAGGTCAAGGCAATCCTTTCTCAGTTTTTACTCCATATAAGAGAAGGTGGGTTGAAAACTTTGATATGAATTTCTTAGATATAGTTGAGATATCAAAACCAAAACGAACTTCCTCAATTCATAGTGATTTATCTGCTTTAAAATTTGTTAAAACGCATTCAGCAAACATTGGCCTTTGGCCTGCGGGAGAAAGTGCTGCCCAAGAAAAGCTTACAAACTTTCTACAATCAAAAGCCAATTCTTACAGCGAATCAAGAAATTCTCCAATTGTTGATGGAACTAGTAGAATATCACCCTATCTAGCTCTTGGCGTTCTCTCCCCTAAAAGATGTATCTTGGAGGGCTTAAAACTTAATGATTTTGAGTTTACATCAGGGAATAAAGGTATTTGTAAGTG